>JACCDQ010191912.1_pt1 | contig 20898 bp, 20 predicted proteins | sample 7446031 | NCBI WGS metagenome assembly JACCDQ01 (sample SAMN15323442, study PRJNA562643) | freshwater metagenome | isolation source: river surface water | place: USA:Blue River Watershed | collected 2017-08-17
CCGAATTGCTGGCCCTGCTGCTGCGCACCGGCATCCAGGGCAAGAACGTGGTGCAACTGGCACAAGAACTGGTGGACCGGTTTGGCGGAGTGGCCGGGCTGCTGCACAGCGGCGCCGACGCGCTGAAAACCGTCAAAGGGCTGGGGCCGGCCAAGCGGGCCGAAATCATGGCCGTGGTCGAACTGGCCCGCCGTGCGCTGGCGCAGGAAATCCGGCAAAAGCCGCTGTTTGATTCACCCCAGGCGGTGGCCCACTACCTGCAACTGCACCTGGGGCACAAGCCGCACGAGGTGTTTGCGGTGATGTTTCTGGACAGCCAGCACCGCCTGCTGGCGATGGAGGAGCTGTTCCGGGGCACGTTGACCCAAACCTCGGTCTACCCGCGCGAAGTGGTGCTGCGCGCCCTGCACCACCACGCCGCGGCCGTGGTGTTGGCCCACAACCACCCCAGCGGCACGGCCGAGCCGTCGCGGGCCGACGAGCTGCTGACGCAAACCCTGAAATCGGCACTGGCGCTGGTGGACGTGCGGGTGCTGGACCACTTCATTGTCACGGCGGGTGGCTGTCGATCGATGGCGGAGATGGGCCGGGTCTGATCCGCAGCAAGACACGCCTGGGGCTACTCGGCCTCAGCCGCGCAAACGGTGGCCGGGTGCACCACAATAGCGGTCATGAAAGCCGGTCTGATGAGGGCAGACAGCCTGTCCGATCTCAAATCGCTGAAAAAGGCGATCGCCACACGCGCTGCGCGTGAGGCCGCCGCACGCGTGACCGAGGAAGCGGCACGGCGCGAGGCCTTGGAGCGCCTGCACCGCGACCGCCTGCTGTTTGAGCGCGCCATTGGCCCGGTGAAGCGCCTGCCGCACCATGGGCGGCACATGCCGTCGATGGCTCCATTGCGGCCGATCCCTGCCCAACGCCAGCGCGACGAGCAAGCGGTGATGCAGGAAGCCCTGAGCGACGAGTTCGATGCCGAAACCCTGCTGCACACCGACGAACACCTGAGTTTTCGGCGCCCAGGAGTCGGGCCCGATGTAGCCCGCAAGCTGCGCCAGGGCGAATGGAGCATCCAAGCCCAGGTGGATCTGCACGGCCTGCGCACCGACGAAGCACGCGCCACCTTGGCCACCTTTGTGCGCGAGGCCCACAAACACGGTTTGCGCTGCGTGCGGGTGGTGCACGGCAAAGGCCTGGGCTCACCCGGCAAGACACCGGTGCTCAAAGGCAAAGTGCACAGCTGGCTGGTGCAAAAAACCGAAGTGATGGCGTTTGTGCAGGCCCGGCCCGCTGAGGGTGGTGCGGGGGCGCTGGTGGTGCTGTTGAAACCGTCACCCCGCACTCACTGACGCGAGCATCGACCCCGTCAAGGGCTTTGTGGGTGGATGTGGCTGACCGCGTCGTCCATGCCGAGCCGCCCCAGCAGGGGCAGCCGAACCGCCGGCCGGTTCAGATCGAGGCCAAAGTTCAAGCCCAATAGATTCACCTCCAACCCCTCCTGCCAGCCGAGGCTGACGCCGAGCAAGCCCACCAGCGATGCCTGCACGCCCGAACCGCTGCTCGACAGCCCGAGCGGCTGGGTCAGCGGCCGGTAATCTTTGCCGATGGCGTTCGGCGGCAAGTCCAGCTTGAGCTCGGGCACCTCGCGCCCGATGTGGGCCAAGAAGGTGTTGCTGTTCGGCCCAGGATAGCTGCGGTACCGGTCGGCATAGGGGTAGCTGGCCACAGCGGCTTCGATGCGCTCGATCATGGCCATCGTGGCGGGCCCGCGGTGCTCGACCAGCAATTGAGGCACGGCGCCGTACCAGAGGCCATCGGGCACGGCGTAGTTGCGCTGCACCACGTCGGGCGCGCGCCAGCCCACCACGTCGTAGCGGGTGTAGTTGTCCTCACCAGCGCGCTTGTAGATGATCCAGGGATGCACCGCAAAACGGCCCCGCCAGCCAAAGGTTTTGGCGGCGTACACCTGAACGATGGACTCCTCCCGCAACTCGACCGGGTCGGGCGCCAAGCCGGCGGAATGGCGCGGTGCCGTGCGCCAACTGGTGACCGGGGCTGCTTCGGCCTGACCGCTGCCGTTCGCCGGCCCCGCAGCGCAGGCGGCCAGGAGACAGGTGGCGGCGAGGCAGGCCAGGGAGAGGCTGCGGCGTGTCGTGGGTTGCATGGGCCACATTTTGCAGCCTGAGCAAGAATGGAAGGCCTACCCCTCCCATCACCCTTCAAGGAGACTCGGACACCCAATAGGTTCGCATATTACAAAACTCACGCACGCCCGCCGCCGCCAATTCGCGCCCATAACCGGATTTTTTGGTGCCGCCGAACGGCATGCGGGCGTCGGACGCGGTCATGGCATTGACAAAAACTGCCCCGGTGGTGATGCGCTTGGCCACGCCCACGGCACGCGCCTTCGACGCTGACCACACGCTCACCGACAATCCGAACGGCGTGGCGTTGGCCAGCCGCACCGCGTCGTCGTCGTCTTGCGCAACGACCACTGCCGCAACCGGGCCAAAGGTTTCCTCGTCGAACACGGCCATGCCGGGTCGCACCTGGCCCAGCACGGTCGGTGCGTAAAAGCACCCGGGGCCCGCCAGCGCCTGTCCGCCGGTGAGGAGTCTAGCCCCCGCAGCCAAAGAACGCTGCACCTGGTCGTGGATGGCCGTCCGCAGATCGTCGCGTGCCATTGGCCCCATCTGTGTACCCTGGGCCAGAGGATCACCCACCACCAAAGACCGCGCCCCCGCCACGAAGCGTTCGGTGAACCGCTCGGCCACTGCTTGCGACACGATGAACCGTTTGGCACAGACGCAGCTTTGACCGCCGTTATTGAAGCGTGCTTTGACCGCCGTGGCTGCAGCGGCGTCCACGTCCGCGTCGTCCAGCACGATGAAAGCGTCGGAGCCGCCCAGTTCGAGCACCGACTTTTTGGACGCCCTGCCGGCGGCCGATCCCACGGCCGCTCCCGCGCGGTTGGAGCCGGTCAGCGTGACCGCTGCAATACGGTCGTCGTCGATCAAGCCCCCGATCACGGCAGGTACCTCAGGTTCCGCCACCACCAAAGTGGTCACCAGATGCGCCGGGAATCCGGCGTCCAGGAACAACCGCTCCAAGGCCAGCGCACTGCCGGTGACGTTCGGGGAGTGCTTGAGCAACACGCCGTTGCCCGCCGTCAACGACGGAATGGCAAACCGCATCACCTGCCACACGGGGAAATTCCAAGGCATCACCGCCAGCACAAGACCGATGGCTTCGTAGCTGATCCAGGCGTCCACACCGTCGATCTGGACAGGCTCGTCGCCCAACAGCCGTTCGGCTTGGTCGGCGTAGTACAGCGCGGTGACGGCCGACTTTTCCATTTCCCCGGCGGCTTCGGCCAAGGGTTTGCCCATTTCCTGGCTGATCAGCTTGGCAAATGCTGGTTTTTGCGCGCGCAGCGCTCCGGCCAGGCGCCGCACCGCTGCCACCCGCACCGACAAGCTCTGCTGCCCCCACTGCAGGGCAGCGGCATGGCCCTGGGCCACAGCCTGCTCGATGCGGTCAGCCCCCCAGCTTTCGTACTGGGCCAATGGAACGCCTGTGGCGGGGTTGACGGTGGTGATCAGGTGGGTCATGGCGCGATAGTCCTGAAGGAAATGGGATAGGTTCAAGCGTGGTGGAACAACTGGCGGCAGAAGGTGTTGACTTGGCTGCCCTTGACCACGCAGACATCGGCGGCCTCGCGCCACTTGGCGAAGTGCGGGGCGTTGCGGTGGGCCTCGATCGCCGCTTCGTCGTCGTACAGCTCGTAAAAAACAAAGTGAGTGGGCTGGGCAGTGTCTTGCGTCACGTCAAAGTACCGGCAACCGGGTTCGTCATGAAACGTGCGCATGGCGTTTTCCTGGATGGCCGCGAGGAACTGCTCCAGGCGCTCGGGGTGGACGTCCAAACGGACAATCAAAGCGATCATGTGAGACTTTCTGGGAAAGGGTCAAAGAGGCGCACCGTGGGAAGCATCACGCCTGTTTCGGTGCTCAGCTTCTGGAGGCTGGCCCAGGTGTTGTCGGCCACCGAAATGCCTGTCTTCAAGTGCTTCTCGGTGTTGCGGTCTTCCAGTTCGCCGGGGAAAAAGATTTCATCCACACCAGCGGCGGTGGGCACGGCCTTGATTTCGTCGATCAGTTGCTCCATGCGCTGTGCGAAATCCGCCTCGGGCTGCATAGCGGCGATGTCGATGGTGAGCAGCAAGTGCCCACAACCACTGCGGCGGTCGGCCTGGTAGGGCCCGGCAATTTCCGACCCAAACTGGCTGCCGGTCAGCACGCCGGCCAACACGTCCATCATGAACGAGATGACGTAACCCTTGTGGCCAGCCATCGGCAAAATCAAGCCGTGGATGGCGTCTTGGGCGTTCGTGGTGGGAACCCCCTGGTCGTCGGCAGCCCAGTTGGGCGGGATGTCCTCCCCCCGCTCGGCGGCCAGGTAAATTTTGCCGCGGGCCACCGCGGTGTTGGCAATGTCCATCACGGCCACGCCGTGGCGGCCAGCGGGTGCGGCAATCGACCACGGGTTGGTGCCAATGGCCTTGGACCGACCGCCCCAGGGGGCCATAGCGGGCGACGCATTAGTGGACAAGAACGCCACGCACCCCTGTTTTGCCGCTTCGCGGGTGAAGTACGCGGCGGTCCCGAAGTGGTTGGAATTGCGCACGCCCACGGCGCTGACGCCAAAGCGTTTGGCGCGCTCCACCCCCACATTCACGGCCTGCGCGGTCAACACCTGGCCGATGCCATCCTGGCCATCGATGACGACGAGCGCGCCGTTGTCCACCGCCAGCACGCCCTGGGTCACTGCCTGCATGGCACCGCTGCGCAGGCGCTCCACGTACCACGGCAAACGCAGCATGCCGTGGGACGAGTGCCCCCACAACTCGGCCGCGACCAAGCTGTCGGCCAGCAAATGTGCGTCGTGCTGGGGCACGCCGTGCCGCTCCAAAACCGCTTGTCCAAAACCTGTCAGTTGCTCGGCCGTCGCAATGGTGGGCATGTTCGTTGTCCGCTGTTCGTTGTGGAATCCCCCTCGGGGGTACACGGCCGCCATGGCCGCGGTCACCGGGCCTCAAGGGCGCCAGTTTTTTGGACGAATTTTAGTCTTATATGGTCATAAAAGTCAACTATGAATGGGCTTATTTTGGAAATCAAGTCTTAAAACTTTTCACCTTACCTTTTGGCAAAGAGTACTTGACAGATCAAAGTCACTGTAGCTCGTCGCAAATATTGCACTATTTGGTCACTTTAATCTATGATATGCGCACTTCAACTCTTGCCACGCACCGACCACGCCATGAGCACACCGACCACCTCTCCCAGCGCCGCTGTTCTGCGGCCATCGGCCATTCCCAGTCACGACCGTGGTGGCGGTGCCAGCACCACGCCTTTGGTCGGACCGTCTGTGGGGGCTCGCGCCTTCATCAACGGCATCACGAGCTTCGCGCCGGGCACCCAAATCCCATTTCACAGCCACAACTGCGAAGAAAGCGTGATGCTGCTTGAGGGCGATGCCATGCTCGACGTGGAAGGACAGGCATCGGTGCGTCTGCAACCACTGGACACCACCTGGCTGCCGCCCAACCTGTCGCACCGGTTTCGCAACCTGTCAGACACACAACCGATGAAGATTTTGTGGATTTACGCCCGCCTGGATGCCACGCGCACCCTCACCGAAACCGGCGTCACCAACTTCGTTTCGGCCGAACACAAACAGTGAGGCCGACCGCCTGAGGACCCGACAGGGTCCTAGGCTTTCCTGGCCGGATCGAACAGATCCCGGCCATGCACCTTGGCGCGCCGTGCGCCGTCCAGGTGCCGGCGCATCAAGGCGGCAGCGGTCACCAAGTCTTGCACTGCAATCGCGTCCAAAATCTGCAAGTGCTCCTCGGCCTGCCCCTGACGGGCAGCACGCCGTCCTGCTTGGCGGTATTCCACCAAACGGCGCAACTGGTTGACCCGCTTGATCGACTGGAGGATAAAACGGTTGTTCGACCAACCGGCGACAATTTCATGAAATCGGCTGTTGGCCTCGAACAGCTCGATCGGGGTCATGTGGGCGAACCCACCCTCGACGATCTGCTTCTGCTCCTTTTGCAGTTGCCGCAACTCGACCGGGTCCACCTGAAATGAAGCACTCAGAATGCCCGTGGGCTCGATCGCCTGTCGGAACAGGTAGCTCTCCTCGTAGGCCTCCGGCGACTCGATCATGTTCTGAAAGGTCCAGCCGTGCCCAACACGGGGCTCGACCCAACCTTCTTCACTGATGCGGGTCAGGACTTTGCGCAACGTGCTGCGCGCCACGTTGAAATGCCGCATCAGCTCGGCTTCGTTCACCTCATCGGGCAATTGACCGGTTTGTCGGGCCTCGGCAATCGCCAGGTACAGCGGGTCGTCTGGCTGACTGGACAACTGCTCCGACACCGCACCCCAGTCTTGGGCATCTTTCGCCAGAAAGTAACCCCGGTTCGGGTCTTGCAACAACACACCGTGCGCCACCAAGTGGCGCAATGCCGCCTGGATGGGCGAGCGCGACGTGCCCACCTGTTGCGCCAAGAGGGTCTCGGCCAGGTGGTCGCCTGCTTTTTTGTTTTCACGTCGCACAATGGCCACGATCTCTCGGGCCACACGGGACTGAAGCGGGGTCAGGTGCGGTATGTCGCTTTGCGGGGTCATGGCCTCCATTGTGCCGTCTGGCCAGGCTCCCGCCCGTTCAAGCTTTGTCAACTTGACCCTCAGGGTCCAGTGCCTGAAGCAGCGGCTTGGACTTGAACAGGCGCCCCCAGACGAAGGGGGCCACCAAAGCCAGTGCTGCGACACCCAGCAACCCGATCGCCAGCGGCGAATCCCACAGGATGTTCAAGTTGCCGTCTGAGATGGTCAGCGCGCGTCGCAAGTTCTTCTCCATCTGCTCGCCCAGCACTAGGCCCATCACCACCGGCACGAGCGGGATGTCGGCCTTGCGAAACAGCCAGCCCACCACGCCAAAAGCCAGCATCATGTACAGGTCGAAGATCGAGCCAGAAATGCCATAGACGCCGACAAAGGAGATCAACACCACCCCCGGCATCAGGTATTTCACCGGAATGCTGAGCACTTTGGCAAACAGACCCACCAGCGGCAGGTTCATCACCAACAACATGATGTTGCCAATGAACAGTGCAGCGATCAGGCCCCAAACCACATCGGGGTTTCGGGTGAACAGCAGAGGGCCTGGTGTGATATCGAGCGACATCAACACGCCGAGGAGCACAGCGGTGGTGGCCGAGCCTGGCACACCCAGCGCGAGCATGGGCACCAAGGTACCACCTGCGGCAGCGTTGTTACCAGCCTCTGGCGCGGCCAGGCCGCGAGGATCGCCCTGGCCAAAGCGAGCACGCTTGCCCAGCCACTTTTTCTCGGCCACGTAGGCGATGAAAGCACCGAACGAGGCCCCCGCCCCCGGCAATATGCCTGCAATAAACCCCAGCACCGTGCCCCGCCCCATGGTGGGAGCCGTGAGCTTGAGCATGCTCAAAGGCAGCTTGGAACCACCCCGCTCAAACTTGACGGGCTTGCTGGCGTGCGCTTCAGGCGTGCCATGGGATTCGATGAAGACCAATACCTCGGACAGCGCGAAGAAGCCAACGATGGCGATCAGAAAATCAATGCCGTCGTTCAAGTGCATCAGGCCAAAGGTGAAGCGGGGCACGCCGGTCTGTCCATCCACACCAATGAGCGCAATCGCCAGGCCGATGCCGGTGGCCAGGCCGGCCTTGGCCACGTTGGCGCTGGCCACCGCACCCAAGGTGGCAAACGCCAGCGTGAACATCGCAAAGTATTCGGCCGGTCCGAACAGCAGCGCCACCTTGATAAGTTGCGGCGCCAGAAACACCAGACCCCAGAGTGCAAAGAATGAGCCAACGAAGGAAGCCACGCCCGACAGCGCCAAGGCCTCGGACACCTGTCCTTTGCGCGCCATGGGATAGCCGTCCAGCGTGGTCATCAGCGCTGGCTCATCGCCTGGAATGTTGAGCAAGATCGACGAAATGCGACCGCCATACATGCAGCCGTAGTAGACACTGACCAGCAGAATCAATGCCTCCGTCGGGTCCAGCCCCAGGGCAAAAACGATGGGGATCAGGATGGCTATGCCGTTGGCCGGGCCCAGGCCAGGCAGTGCACCGATGATGGTGCCCAGCACGCTGCCCACCAAGGCCAGCAGTAGGTTGACCCAGGTCAGAGCGACACCAAAGCCGCTCAAAAGGTTGTGTAGAGTTTCCATAGGAATTCAATGTTCAGCGGTGTGCGTGCTCAGAACCCCCAAGGGCCTCTGGCCAAGGAAAGGTTCAGCGCGTAGCTGAACACGACGAAGATGCCGACAGACATCACCACACCACCACCGATGAACTGCAAAGGCGTGCCCCCGAGGCGCTGGATCATGAACATGGCCAGCACTGCCGAGGACAGCACAAAGCCCAGTTCGGGCAGCACCAGGGCGTACGCCACCAGCACGCCCACGGTGACGGCCATCTCCAGCCACTTTTTCAAAGAAGGCCAGGCCGGGTTTCGGTCGGGCTTGATCAGCATCACCCCACTCGAAAGCGCGATCAGTCCCGCAATCACCAAAGGGAAGGCCTTGGGGCCCAACGGGTCTTGAATGAAACTTTCTTCAATGCGGCCAGTGGCCCAGACCATGAGGCCGGCAAACAGCAGCCCGAAGAATCCAAAAATGCGATCGCTCATCACGTGCTCTCGAATGGGGTGACAGGGCGCTTACTTGATGATGCCAATCTCGCGGGACAACGACTGGATCTGCTCGATGTCGGCCTTCACGAAATCGGTGAACTTGGCGCCCGAGAGGTTGAGTGGCTCCATGCCATTCTTGGCGGCGGTGGCTTTCCACTCCTTGGATGCGGTCACTGTGTTGAGCTGCTTGACCCAGAAGTTGTAGGCGTCGTCGCTCATCTTGCCGGGCACGTAGAAGCCGCGCCAGTTGGCGCCGACCACGTCCAGCCCCTGCTCTTTGGCGGTGGGGAACTTGGCGAAATCGCCGCCCAGACGCTCGGGCGCCAGTACAGCCAACACCTTCATCTTGCCGGCGTCCACAAAGCCCTTGGCCTCGGAGGCGTCACCCGTGAAGGCATTGACCTTGCCCGCCATCAACTGGGTGATGGCTTCGGAGCCACCATCGAACGCCACGTACTTCACCGAGCGCAGGTTACCGATGCCTGCCTTCTTGGCTGCGATCAGCACCTTCAGGTGGTCCCAGCCCCCCACGGCGGACCCGCCGGCAAACGCGACGGATGAGGGATCGGCTTTGACCTTCGCCATCAACTCCGGCAGGGTCTTGATCGGCGAATCGGGCGGCACACCGATGACGCCGTAGTCGGTACCGATGGAACCCAGCCAGCGCACCATGCTGTGGTCGGAGCCTGAGTAAGCACCCTGGGCCAGACGGGTGGCAGTGGAAGATGAGGCTGCGACGATCAGGTTGTTGTCACCGCCCCGTTTGTTGACCACTTCGGCAAAGGCCGCGCCGCCGCCAGCGCCCGCCTTGTTGGTCACCATCATGGTGCCAGGAATGAGCTTCTGGTCTTGCAAGGCCTTGCCCACAAGGCGGCACGTCATGTCCCAGCCGCCACCGGCGCCGGACGGTGCGATGCACTCGGTGTTGCCGGGTTCGAAAGCGAGCGCGGCGGTGGCAGTGCACAGGCCAACAGCGGCGCTGACGAGGGCAACGAAAGGACGGAACTTGGTATTCATGAAAGTCTCCTGGTATGAAATGAGTGACAGGGTTGGAGGATGGACATCAATCCAGCTTGATGCCCAGTTGCTTGATCAACTTGCCCCACTGGGCGCTCTCTTTGGCGATCAGCTCGGCAAATTCCTTTTGGCCAGACCCGATGGGGCGCGTCATGCCCGCGAGCAACTTGTCGGCCACGGCCGGCGTTTTGAGCGCATGCAAAGCGGCGCCGTGCACCTTGGCCACGACGGCGTCGGGCGTGCCCTTGGGCAGCGCAAAGCCAAACCACGATGAAAACTCGTAACCCTTGACGCCACTTTCAGCAACGGTCGGCACGTCAGGCAGCGCGGCCGAGCGCTTGGGACCAGTGACGGCCAAAGCCTTGAGCGTGCCGGCCTTGATGTGCTGCATTGCCGCCAATGGAAACGCCACCACCAGCTGAATTTCGCCGCCCAAAGCGGCGGTGATGGCCGGTCCACCGCCACGGTAGGGAATGTGGGTGATGAACACATTGGCCAGTGACTTCAGCAGCTCGCCCGCCATGTGGTTGGCGCTGCCGTTGCCCGCAGAGCCGTAGTTGAAGCGGCCCGGCGCCTTGCGCACCAGCTCCAGCAATTCCTTGAGGTTGTTGGCCTTGACCGACGGGTGCGCACAAATCACCAAGTCCACCGAGGCCAGGTGCGAAACCGGGATGAACTGGTCGACGCTGAAACCGGCCTTGGGGTACAGGTGCGGGTTGATGGACATGGTGCCTTGGTTCACAAAGGTCACGGTGTACCCGTCGGCGGGCGCCCTCGCGCCCAGCGCGGTCCCGATGTTGCCGGCCGCACCACCCCGGTTGTCCACCACCACCGGCTGCCCAAGGAACTCCTGCATCTTGGGCTGCAGGGTGCGACAAAACGCATCGGCGTCGCCACCGGCCGGCTGCGGCACCAGCAAGGTCACGGGTTTGCTCGGGAAGGCATCTTGCGCCAACACCAAAGGCATCTCGGCAGCCAAGGCGCCGTAGGTCAAGGTTTTCAGGGCATTTCTGCGGGTGAACAGCATCTCATATCTCCTTTTTCGGCCACAAGTCTTGTGAGTTTTGTAATCATATAATACATAAAATTATTTGGCAACCATTGATTTTTTTGAAAATCATCCTTGTAGTAAATTTTCAATGAAGAACAATGTAATTACAAAAGACACTTCAAGTCAGAAAGAGACAAATCAGCACTGGGCATTGGTGGGGGCACGAACGACGGCTGAGCGACAAGCCCTTGGCCAGGGGCTGACCCTCTACCGCACAGCAACTTTCGACGTGGAATGGATGCCCCTCGGCACCTTGGCGCTGACCAACCCCAGCTTTCAGGTGATCAACCGCGACCGCACGCGGGTCTACACGGTTCACGGTGACTTGAGCCACATCTCGGTGATCGGGTTGGAGCCCTCCGGCACCCTGGCTGTGTTGCAAACCACGTCGAGCGGTGGTCGCAACCCGGTGCACCTGTGTCTGACGCCCGATGAAAAATTCCTGCTGATCACCAACTACGCCAGCGGAAATCTGGTGTGCCTACCGGTCCGGGCCGATGGCCTACTGGACGAGCCCTCCGGCGTTGTCACCTTTCAGGGCACCCCCGGCCCCAAAACCAAAGACCAAAAAGGCTCACACCCGCACCAGGTGGTGCATTGGCCGGGCAGCGCCTGGTACCTGGTGCCTGACAAAGGCCTGGACCAACTGCACACCGTCCGGCTGAGTCCGACGGGACAGCTGGAGCAGGTATCGACGCACGCGGCGCCCCCGGGCAGTGGACCGCGGCACCTGGCGCTGAGTGCGGACCAGCGCCTGTTGTGGCTGTGCCTGGAGCTGGGGTCTGCCGTGACTCGCTGGGGTTTCGACCCAGGAAACGGGCTGGTGCTGACGCCCACACAAGGACCGGCAACCATATCGACACTGCCAGATGCACATGAGGGCGACAACAGCGCAGCCGGGATTGTTTTGCATCCTTTAGGCCATCAGCTCTATGTGTCCAATCGGGGGCACGACAGCGTTTGCACCATCGCAACCACAGACCATCCCGATGGCTGGGCCACCTCACGGCACTGGACTCGCACCGGGGGCAGCACGCCCAGATTCATTGCACTCACCCCAGAAGCGGACGCGTTGATCGTGGCCAACGAAGGCTCGCACGAAGTGCTGCACTTTCCGCTGGACAACGCCGGGATACCGACCGCAGGTACCGTGGTAGCGAGAACCGGCAGCCCGGTGTGTGTCAGCTTGGTGTAGCGGAAAACTGCACCTACCTAAAGGATCAGGCCGGCGTGTTGCGCATCCAGTCGGCGGTCTGGAAAAAGCTCTGGTTCAGGCGTTGGTGCAGTTCGGTCGGCACGCCCACGTCGCCCATGGCCTGGTCCATGCAGGCCAGCCACTGGTCCCGCTCCTGAATCCCGATTTTGAACGGCATGTGGCGCATCCGCAGGCGCGGGTGCCCGAAGCGGTCCTGGTAATGCTGGGGGCCACCGAGCCAGCCGCACAAAAACCAGAACAGCTTTTGTCGAGCGTCTTCCAGCGTGGTACCGTGACTGGCGCGCAGTTCGCGGTAACCGGGCTCCAGGTCCATCAGGTCGTAAAAGCGGTTCACCAAACGCGCCACTGCGGGCTCGCCGCCCAACCAGTCAAACGGCGTAGCGGGCAGCTCTTTGGCGCTTTGGGGCGTGGGTTCTTGCATTGACATGGTTTATTGTGCCGCTTTGCGCAAGGTGGTCACCACCGGGGTGCGCAGCACGCCCCGCAAGCCCCACCAACCGGCCATGAGCGCCAACACGCCCCCCGCCAAGGCGCCGGCCAGCGGCACCCAGGGCGACGCGTTCCAGGTGAACTCGAAGGCGTAGCGCGCCAGCGCCCAACCCACCGCCACCGCCACCACCGATGCCAGGAAACCCGCCAGCAAGCCCACACCCAGCAACTCCGCGCGCTGCACCTGCCGCAGCAGGGTGGACTGCGCGCCCACCGCCCGAAGAATGGCAAATTCACGCTCGCGCTCGGTGCGGGTGGCCGTGACGGCCGCGAACAGCACCACCAACCCCGCCGCCAGGGTGAAGCCAAACAAAAATTCCACCGCACGGATGACCTGCCCCAACACACGCTGCACCTGGGCGATGGTGCTGCTCATGTCCACGTTGGTGATGTTGGGGTAGGCACGCACCAGCGCGTTGTCGAACCCCGGTTTCTCCGGCGCGCGGTATGCGCTGATGTAAGTCAGCGGCACGGTGGGCATGGCTGCGACCGGGAACATGGCAAAGAAGTTGACCCGCATCGAACCCCAGTCCACCTTGCGCAAGCTGGTGATGGTGGATTCCACCGGCATGCCGGCGATGTCGAAGGTCAGGCGGTCGCCCAGCTTCAAACCCAAGGTTTCGGCCAGGCCGTCCTCCACGCTGATGGCCCCCGCTTCGTCCGGCTGCCAGCGGCCCGCCACCACCTGGTTGTGCGCCGGCGCCTGGGCACTGTGCGACAGGTTGAATTCGCGGTCCACCAGGCGCTGGGCGCGGTCGCCTTCAAAATCGTCGGGCGACACGGTGCGCCCGTTGATCGCCACCAGCCGGCCACGGATCATGGGATACCAGTCGTACTGGTTGACACCTTGATCGCGCAAGGTGGCCTGGAACGGCTGCGCCTGCTCGGGCTGGATGTTGATGACAAAGCGATTGGGCGCGTCGGGCGGCGTGGCCTGGCGCCAGCTGCTGATGAGGTCGGTGCGCAGCAGCACCAGCAGCACCAGCGCTAGCAAGCCGACCGACAAGGCGCTGACCTGCACCACCGCGTAACCCGGCCGAGCACAGAGCTGCCGCGTGGCCAGGCGCAACCAGCGCGGCGCGGTGGCTTCGTTCACCACGGCACGCAGAAGGCGCACCGCGGCGTAGCTGGCCGCCGCAAACAGCCCCACCGCCACGGTGAAGCCACCGACAGCGATCAGGCCCAAGGTCAGATCGCGGCTGGCGGCGAGCAGCAAAGCGGCAAATCCGGCCGCCCCCACCCCCAGCACGGCCAGTGAGGCAGGCTTGAGGTTGCCCACCTCGCGGCGAATCACCCGCAAGGGCGGCACCCGGGCCAATTGCAACACCGGCGGCAGGCCAAAGGCCAGCATCAGCGTCAAGCCCACGCCCAAGCCGAACACCGCAGGCCACAGCGTGGGTGCCGGCATGGCGGTTTTGACCAGTTCGGCCAGCAGCCACACAAAGCCGTGGTGCACCGCGTACCCCAGGACCACACCCACCGCACCCGCCAGGGTGCCCACCAGCACAAAAGCCAAGGTGTAGGCCTTGGCCATGGTGGCTTGCGACAACCCCAGCACCCGCAACATGGCGCAATCGTCCAGGTGGCGGGCAGCGTACACCCGGGCGGCAATCGCCACAGCCACCGCACTCAACAAAGCTGCCAGCAGCGCCACCAGGTTCAGGAATTTCTCGGCGCGGGCCAGGGTTTGCTGCATCTCGGGCCGCCCGCTCTCGAACGACTCCAGCCGCACGCCGCGCACCTCGGGTTTGTCCTGTTCCACCTCGGCCCAACGCACGTAACGCCGCACCGCCGCGTCGTCGCCCGCCACCGCGAGACGGTAGCTCAAGCGGCTGGCGGGCTGCACCAGGCCGGTGGCGGTCAGGTCGCTGCGATGGATCATGACGCGGGGGGCAAAGCTCATGAAACCGGCGCCCCGGTCGGGCTCGATCACGATCAACCGCGCAATGCGGAACGACGCATCGCCCAGCCAGAGGGTGTCTCCCACTTTCAAATCCAGCGCCACCAGCAGGGGCTCATCCACCCAGGCGGTACCGGGTTCCGGCACACCACCCGCGCCTTGCTCGGGCTGCCCCGGTGCATCGGCCACCCGCAGTTCGCCCCTCAATGGGTAGCCAGCCTCCACGGCTTTCAGGGCCACCAAGCGGGCGGTGCCGCCGTGGGCATCGTCTGCGCGCCCCATGGTCGGGAAGCCGACGTGCTCGGTGGTTTGCAAGCCCAGCGCCCGGGCTTGCGCCAGGAACTCGGGCGGGGCGGGTTGGTCGCTGCGCACCACCGCATCACCACCCAGCAGTTGCCGGGCATCGCGGTTGAGGCCACTTTGCAGGCGGTCGGCGAAGAAGCCGACTGCGGTGAGAGCCGCCACCGCCAACGCAATGGCCAGCACCAGCACCCGCAACTCGCCAGCACGCCAGTCGCGCAGCAAGGCGCGCCAACCGATCGACCAGAAACTCACAGCAACAGCGTTCATGCGCCGAAGGTTAGCGCAAACCCTGAGCCGTTGCCGGAGGTGGGATTTGCCCAGACGGGCCACCCACCCCAGACGGCATTCACTTGGTGCCGAAGATGCGGTCACCCGCGTCGCCCAGGCCGGGCACGATGTAGCCGTGCTCGTTGAGGCCCCGGTCCACCGCCGGGGTGTACACGGGCACGTCCGGGTGGTGTTTGTGGAAGGTGGCGATGCCTTCCGGGCAGGTGACCAGGCACACGAAACGCAGCGAGCGAGGCTTGCAGGCCTTGAGCCGGTCCACCGCTGCCACCGCCGAGTTGCCGGTGGCCAGCATCGGGTCCAGCACGATCACGTCGCGCTCTTCCATGCCCGAGGGCATCTTGAAGTAGTACTCCACCGCCTGCAGGGTTTCGGGATCGCGGAACAAGCCAATGTGCCCGACGCGCGCGCTGGGCACCACCTCCAGCATGCCGTCCAGAAAGCCGTTGCCCGCCCGCAGGATGGACGCCAGCACGATCTTCTTGCCGTCGATGACGCGGCCGGTGGTGCGCTCCAGCGGGGTTTCGATCTCGATCTCCTGCATCGGCATGTCGCGGGTCACTTCATAAGCCAGCAACGCGCTGACTTCGTGCACCAACTGGCGGAACCCGCGGGTGCTGGTGTCCTTGCGGCGCATCAGCGTCAGCTTGTGCTGCACCAGCGGGTGGTCGACGATATGGACTTGGGGTGTCATGGCAAACGGGCCGTTGCGGCGGCCGGGTAAACGTCAATGGACCATATGCTAACGGCTGCCGGCCCCGGGAAGTGGACCCAACGCCAGGGCGCCCACGCCGCACAATGGGCGGATGCAACACACGCCCCACACCTCGCTGGAACAGCAGCTGCGCAGCGCCAGCCATGCGCGCTTTTTCGTCACCGACATCGATGGCGTCTGCCGGGGCAAGACCCTGAGCGGCGAGCGCATGGCCGACATGCTGGTGGGTGGCGGCACCATCGCCAGCGCGGTGTTTGGCTGGGACATCGCCGACGACCTGTACACCCATGGCGTGGACTTTGCTGGCCTGGGGACAGCGCTGGGCGAAATCGGCCTGCGGCTGGATGCCTCCACCGCACGGCGCCTGCCCTGGGACGATCAGCGTTGGGTGCTGATCGGCGAGCACCTACAGTCTGACGGAACACCCCTGCCCTTGTGCCCGCGCCAAGTGCTCAAGCGGGTGCTGGCACAGGCCGAGCAAGAGGGGCTCACCGTGCAAGTGGGGGTGGAGCTGGAGTGGTTTGTGCTGGCCGAGACCGAACGCAGCGTGCGCGAGAAAGGCTACAAAGGCCTGCGCACCGCCACCGAAGCGGTGAACAACTACTCCCCGTTCCGGGTCGATGCCGTCAAAGGCTTTGTGAACGATCTGTTCCAGTGGCTGCCGGCGGCCGACATTCCGGTGGAAGCCTTGCACACCGAGGCTGGGCCCGGCAACCTGGAAGTGGCGCTGCGACACGCCGAGGCACTGCACGCGGCCGACCGTGCGGCGTTGTTCAAGCAGGCGGTGCGCGAGATCGGCCGGCCGCACGGGCTGCTGCACACCTTCATGGCCAAGTGGTCCACCGCCTACGGCGGTTGCGGGCAGCACCTGCACCAGAGTGTCTGGCGCGACGGGCACAACCTGTTCCACGACGCACAAGCCCCCCACGGCATGAGCCAAACCCTGCGCCAGTACATCGCCGGGCAACTGCAGGCCTTGCCCGACATGCTGGCGGTGTACGCCCCGTTCATCAACAGCTACAAGCGGCTGGTGCCGGGCATGTTGGCGCCGGTGCACCCCACCTGGGGGGTGGACGACCGGCACGCCGCTCTGCGGGTGGTGCCTGGCAGCGCCCGCGCCACCCGGCTTGAAACCCGAATTCCCGGCGCCGACGCCAACCCCTACCTGGTGATTGCGGCCTCGGTGGCCGCCGGATTGCACGGCATCCGACAGGGGCTGGATTTGGACGAAGTCGCCAGCCAGGCTGCCGCGCGCCCGCTGAGCCGCAGCCTGGAACAGGCGGTGGAACGGCTGGACCAGTCCCAACTGGCGCGCGAACTGCTGGGCGATGCGTTCGTGCACCACTTCGTGCAGACGCGCCGCTGGGAATGCGACCGCGTCCAGCGCGCCGTCACCGACTGGGAACTGAACCGTTACATGGAGCTGGTCTGAGCCAGTGGCGCCGGCGGGCGCTGCGGCTCCACGTCGCGCCACAAGCGGTGTGGGTGGGTGAAACAGAGGAAGCGCTGGTGGGTAGCGCGGCCAATGGTGCACAAACCCACGCGCTGGGCCACTTCCAGGCCCATTTGCGTGGTGCCACTGCGCGAAACCACCACCGGCACGCCCATCTGCGCCGACTTGATGACCATTTCGCTGGTCAGCCGCCCGGTGGTGTAGAACGCCTTGTCGGCCCCGTCCATGCCCTCCGGGTCTTGCAGCCACATCCAGCCGGCGATGGTGTCCACCGCGTTGTGGCGGCCCACGTCCTCCACGAACACCAGCATCTCGCTGCCGCGAAACAGCGCACAGCCGTGCACCGAGCCCGCCGTTTTGTAGGTGGAGTCCTGCTCGCGGATGGCCTTGACCATCGCATACAGGTCGGATTGGCGCAAGCGAGCGTCTGGTGACAGGCGAATCTGGTCGATCTCGTCCATCAACCCACCAAACACACTGCCCTGACCGCAACCGGTGGTCACCACCCGGCGGGCGGTGCGCTCTTCGATCGAGTCGATGCCGGACCGCGTTTTGACCGACGCCGCCCCCACCTCCCAATCCACCGTGATGGATTCGATGTCGTGCACCGACCGCAACAGCCGCTGGTTGCGCAGGTAACCCAGCACCAACCACTCCGGATGCTGGCCCAGCGTCATCAACGTGACGAGCTCGCGCTTGTCCACGTACACCGTGAGGTCGCGCTCGGCCGGGATGGACAGCAGGCGCTGCTCCCCGAATTCGTTGACCACCGTCACCTCGCGCGTCAACGCCGCCTTGGCCTCGGTCAAACGAGGCAAAGGCGCGCGGAAGGCAGCGTGGCGGGGCTCGGTCAACAGCATGCGGTCACCTTAACACGAGCGGGTGCACGGCGTGGGCGCGGGTGGATTCAAGCCTTGCCGGCCGCAGGGATGCCCGCGGCTGGCGCGGTACCCGACGGCTTGGCACTGCGCACCGCCGGGATCTTGCCGGCCTGGATGTCGTCGTGCCACAGCTCGTGGTGCTCCTTGGCCCAGGTTTCGTCCACGTAGCCGGTCTTCATGGCGCTGTAGGCGCCCTGCATGCCGATGGTGCCCATGTAGATGTGCCCCATGAACATCACCATCATGATGACGGCCGCGCTGGCGTGGATCATGTGAGCGATCTGCATGTCGGCGCGCAGGTAGGCCAGCCCCGGCACCACCTTGTCCAGCACCAGGCCCGAAGCCACCACGATCAGCCCGAACAGGAACACGCCGGCCCAGAACAGCACCTTTTCACCGGCGTTGAAGCGGTGCGAAGGCACTTCGTGCTTGCCCAGCAAACCACCGCCCTTGAGCAGCCAGGTGATGTCTTCTTTGCGGGGGAGGTTGTCCTTCACAAAAGTGAGGATGACCACCACCAGCGACACCGCAAACAGCGGCCCGGTGAAGTTGTGGATGTTCTTCAACGCGTAAGTGAGCCAGCCGAACAGCGTGGTGCCGATGACGGGCAGCAAGAAAAACTGCCCAAACGCCATGACGATGCCCGACACCGCCAACGCCACGAAGGCAATGGCGTTGGTCCAGTGGGCCGCGCGCTCGAACGCGGTGAAGCGCTCAATCTTGCGCCCGGTTTCCGCACCATGCAACTGGATGGTGCCCTTGCTGAAATAGAAGATGCCGATGGCCACCAGCACGATCAACATCAACGAACCGCCGTAGGGCAGGATGATGTTGTTGCGCACTTGCCGCCAAGCCTCGCCCGCGTTGGTGTAGCCCGAACCGGGGTACTGCACAAAGGGTTGGATCAGGGTGCCGTATTCCGCGTACGGGAAGTTGGTGACCCCCGTGGTGCCCTTGCCCACCTCGCGCCACATGGGGGCGTTGTTGCCGGGCTGCACCTCGCGCCGCTGGGCGTTGGTCTGTTCGGCGTAGCCAGGTTGGTTGGCCGCGTCGGTGATGGTCAAAATGTTGCCGTGCTGGATGCCACCGGGGGCGGCCGCTGTGGCCGCTGCCTCGGCCGGCGCGGCGGAGGCAGCAGGTGCACCCGCCGGCGCGGCCTGGGCCCAGGCGCCCGACCCGGCCCAAGCCAGCCCCAGCGCTACCGCACCGCTGACCAGCGCACGTCGCGTCCACATGGATAGAGAGCCTGTCATCGGGGCCTCCTCACTGCGCAGCGGTGGCGCGGTTGTATTCGTTCTGGCCGTACTGCGCGCGGGCGCGCAACTGTTGCTGCCAGCCGTTGGCGTCGCCCGCCTTCCAGCCCGGGGCGGCGTACTGGCTGCTGCCCACGCCTGCGCTGGGCGCGCTGTCCGATTTGATGCCACCCATGCCCTGCGGCTTGTCGCCGCAGGCGGCCAACATCAGCGCAGACGCCGCGGCTGCGGCCACCCACAAAGTGCGTTGCTGCTTCATGATCAAGCCCCTTTCGCGGTGGACTGGCTGCCGTAGGCGGTGCCCCAGCCCCACACCTCGGCGCCCTTGCCGCGCTGGACCACGCGGGTGCGGAAGATGTCGGCGACCACGTCGCCGTCACCGGCCAGCAGGGCCTTGGTGGAGCACATTTCGGCGCAGGCCGGCAGCTTGCCTTCGGCCAGGCGGTTGCGGCCGTATTTCTCGAACTCGGCCTGGCTGCCGTTGGCCTCGGGGCCGCCGGCGCAGAAGGTGCACTTGTCCATCTTGCCGCGCACGCCGAACGTGCCTTGCGACGGGAACTGCGGCGCGCCGAACGGGCAGGCGTAGCTGCAGTAGCCACAGCCGATGCAGACGTCCTTGTCGTGCAGCACCACGCCTTCGTCGGTGCGGTAGAAGCACTGCACCGGGCAGACGGCCATGCACGGCGCGTCGGAGCAGTGCATGCACGCCACCGAGATGGACTTCTCGCCCGGCACCCCGTCGTTGATGGTGACCACGCGGCGGCGGTTGACGCCCCAGGGCACCTCGTGCTCGTTCTTGCAGGCGGTGACGCAGCCGTTGCACTCGATGCAGCGCTCGGCATCACACACAAATTTCATTCGTGCCATGTTGGTGTCTCCTTACGCTTTCTCGACGTTGCAGATGGTGGTCTTGGTTTCCTGCATCATGGTCACGATGTCGTAACCATAGGTGGTGGCGGTGTTGACCGCCTCGCCGCGCACGATGGGCGCTGCCCCCTCGGGGTAATGCGCCTTCATGTCCACCCCCTGCCAGCGGCCGGAGAAGTGGAACGGCAGGAACACCGTCTGCGCGTCCACCCGCGGCGTGACCAAGGCCTGCACGTTGATTCGGGCGCCGGTGGGCGTGCTCACCCACACGCGCTCGCCGTTGCGAATGCCGCGCTGGGCCGCCGTGGCCGGGTTGATTTCGACGAACATTTCCTGCTGCAGCTCGGCCAGCCAGGGGTTGGAGCGGGTTTCCTCGCCACCGCCCTCGTACTCCACCAGCCGCCCGGAGGTCATGATCAGCGGATACTTCTCGTGCACCTTGTCGTCCACGTTCTTCTGCTGCAGCGTCTTGTACAGAATCGGCAGGCGCCAGCGGTTCTTCTGGTCGTCGTGGCTGGGGTACTTGGCCACCAAGTCGGGGCGGATGCCGTACATCGGCTCGCGGTGCTGCGGAATGGCGTCGGGGAAGTTCCACACCACGGCGCGCGCCTTGGCGTTGCCGAAGGGGTGGCAGCCGTGCTTCATGAACACGCGGATCATGGCGCCGGTCGGGTCGGTCTTCCAGTTCTTGCCTTCGGCCTTGGCTTTTTCTTCGTCGCTC
>JACCDQ010925049.1_pt1 | contig 20898 bp, 20 predicted proteins | sample 7446031 | NCBI WGS metagenome assembly JACCDQ01 (sample SAMN15323442, study PRJNA562643) | freshwater metagenome | isolation source: river surface water | place: USA:Blue River Watershed | collected 2017-08-17
CAAGCCCTGGCCAACGGGTGCATTGAGTGGATCAAGTTCATGGCGATCTCCAGTTGTGAAATCGCCATTCATGCGCCGGCCATGAACTTATGTCCAGTCCAACGGCACCCTCATGGCAGTGCACCCACGGAGATCGTGGCCTGCGGCCAGCTCAAGCCCGAGAACTGTTCATAACTACACGCTATGCATAACGCTGCTTATGGAAAGCTCTCCATAAGCAGCGATTGCCGTCGGTCGCGGCCGTGCCGACAAGTCACGGTTTCTTCCCTGCAGCAGTCATTCGGGTGCACGAGCCCTGGCCGATCCGACGGCCGGTAGCCGGGGGCACCGGTTTCGCCCCTATCAAGTCCATCATCGACCACATGGTGCGGCGCAAGATCAGCCGTCCGCTGGTGCTGTACTGGGGCTCGCGGCAAGTGGAGGGACTATACGCGTCGGAGGTGATAACCAAATGGCAGCAGATACTGCCGGGATTGCATTACGTGCCGGTGGTCAGCGATGCCCCCGCCGGTACGTGGCCCGGCCACACCGGCTTGGTCCACGAGGCTCTGCTTGCCGACCATGTTGACCTGTCCAGCCACGATGTCTACGCCTGCGGAGCGCCGGCTATGGTGGCGGCGTTACGACGTGTCTGCGTTGAGCAGATTGGGCTTCCCGAGGACAGATTCTTTTGTGACGCGTTCGTTAGTCATGCTCCACGAAATGTCACGGAGAAGATCTGATTGAGAGTCAGCGAAGCCGAGTCCACGGAGCCGGCAGCAGCGCAGTCGAACAACCCGTCTATCTATTGCCCTTGATACAGGTGAGACCGAGCGGTGGCAAACTGCCAGCATAGGGTGTGAGGGCGATGTCTGTGTCGCCTGAAGCCCACTGAACCGCATGGTGCTGACCATCTTCCAGTGCCACGACCCCTTTCAGCCTCAGTAATGCTCCATCGCACAATGCATCTACTTGGGCCTTCAAGGCCGGTGTTGACATGGGATTTGCGAGCGGAATAAAACTAGCTTCAGCATGGTGATGGTGCCCGTCTGCGCCACGCGGCGATGGCTTCGTAGAACCGGCCAGGCCGGAGACAAGCGCTTGGACCTGCGACCACGCTAGTGACGCTTGGGCCGACTCTGCGATGCCTGCGTGCGGATTCAATCGATTCAGTGCGTTAGCCAAGAATGCGCCGGATGCCCGATCGACTTTGGTGATGATCACCGCATCGGCCGCCTCGATCTGCGCGCGCGCTTCCGGCTGCGCCTCGATCAGGGCCAGGCCGGCCGGGGCGCTGGCGGTGGCCAGCACGCCGGCCAGGGCATAACGTTGCTGCAGGAAGGGGACGGTGCCGAAAGCGTTGATGATGGGCCGGGGGTCCGCCAGGCCGGTGGTCTCGATCAGCACGGAAGAAAACGCCGGGCGTCGCCGGTGCAGGCGGTCCCACCAGAGTTCGGTGAGCGCCTCTTCCAGCCCGGGCAGGCCGGTGCAGCAGACGCAGCTGTTGGACAGCAGCATGGCGCTGTCCATGGCGCTGGCCAGCAGGCGGTCGTCAAAACCGATCTCGCCGATCTCGTTCACCACCAGCGCGGCATCGGCCAGCGCAGGATCGCGCAACCAGTGCTTCAACAGCGTGGTCTTGCCGCTGCCCAGGTAGCCGGTCACGAGCCAGACCGGGATCCGACGGCCGCTCATTTGTAGTGGTACCCCAGACGGGCAGAAATGGCCTGGCCCGCTTGCACAACCAGGGCGGAGAACTTGCGCAAGCCGGCTTTGCTCACCCGTTGCGCCGGCCCGGCCAGTCCCACGGCTGCCACCACCGCGCCATTGGCATCGAAGATCGGTGCGGCCACGCCGCGCATGCCGTTTTCGGATTCCTCGTCGTCGATGGCATAACCGCTGTCGCGCACCTGCGCCAGGATTTTCGTGAGCTTGGCCTTGTCGGTCACCGTGTGTTCGGTGCGCGGCTGCAGCCTGGCCCGCATGATGTGGGCCACCACCAACGGCGGGCTGAAGGCCAGCAGGGCCCGGCCTTCACTGGTGCAATACGCCGGCATGCGCACGCCGAGGTAGGAGCGGGTGCGGATGGCGTGCGGGCTGTCGATGTTGCGCAGGTAGAGGATTTCGGCGTCGTGCAGCACCGCCAGGTGCACCGTCTCGCCACTTTGGGTGCTCAGCGCGTGCAGGTGCGGCACCGCCTGCTCCGACACGTCCATGCGCCGGCGTACCTGGGCGCCCAGCGAGAACAGCAGCAGGCCGAGCCGGTAGCGGCCATCGACCGGGTTCTGTTCGAGGAAACCTTCGGCCACCAGCGTGCTCGCCAGCCGGTGGGCCGTGCTCTTGGCCACGGCCAGGCGTTTGGCCAGGGCAGTGATGCCCAGTTCCGGCTCTTCGGGGGTGAAGGTCTTGAGCAGACGCAGGGCACCGCCGACGGACGAGAGCCGGCGCGAGGGGCTGTCCGGGTCCGGGATCGTCACCGCTGGGGCTCGATGGTCATGTGGATGGGACATGCCACCCCTTCGCCCACCAGCGAGCGCAAGGCCAGATCGGTTTCCTGCAGGCTGAAGGTGTGGGTGCTCATGGCGGTGACATTATGGCGATTGCCGGCGATGAGTTGCAGCGCCAGCTCCACCGACTCGTAGGAATGCCCGCGCATGCCCTTGACGGTCAGGAAGTTGGCGATGATGCGGTCGCTGTCGAAGGCCGGGATCTTCTGCCGCTTCTGCCCGCCCAGGATCACGCGGCCACGCTTGCGCGCCAGCTCGATCGCGCTGAGCACCGAGGCCGGCCCGCCGGCCGCGCAGTCGATCACCAGGTCGGCCATGCGTCCGCCGGTGAGGTCGGCCACGGTCTCCAGCAGGTCCTGCGCCTCGATGTCGATGGTGTGGTGCGCGCCCAGCTGCCGGGCCAGCGCCATGCGCTGGTGGTCGGTCTCGCTGCCCAGGCCGGTGATGATGATCTGCTCGGCCCCCGCCTCGCGCGCGGCCACCACGCAGGCCAGGCCCTGCTGGCCGGGCCCCTGGATCAGTACCGTCTGCCCCGGCCCGGCGCCGCCCTGCAGATAGGTCCACTCGATGCCATTGGACAGGGGCAGGGCCAGGGCCGCATGGCGCGCCGAGACGCCGGCCGGCACATGGTGGAACACCGTGTTGAAGTGCAGGTGCTGCTGCTGCGCAAAACCGCCCCACAGGCCGGGTGCCACCGCCAGCCCGGTGGCGCCGTAGCGCAGCCCGCCCAGGCGCCAGTCGGTGGCATTGCACAGCCGGAACTCGCCCGAGCGGCAGTACTCGCAATGGCCGCAGGGCAGGTATTCCTCCAGCGCGACGAGGTCGCCCTCCTTCACGTTCCAGTGCCGGGCTGCGAAGCTGCCGATCTGCTCGACGTGGCCCACGGTCTCATGGCCCAGGATCAGCGGGCCGCGCGAGGGCGGCAGGTTCTGGTAATAACCCCAGTCACTGCCGCAGACGCCGGTGCTGGCTACGCGCAGCACGCCGGATGCAGCATCCGGAGGCGGCACCTCAATGTCGCGGATCTCCGTAGTTCCAGGCGCAATTGCAACCGCCGCTTTCATCGAATGCCCTCGGTGACAGTCATCGGGTATGGCGTTGTACTCATACCGAGACGTGCGGCTTGTTAGGCTCAGCCCGCAACGCATCTTTCGCCGCCTCATGGAAGGGCTGGCCTTCAGGCAGAACGATCGCCACGGAGCGCACCTTCTGGACCCGTGGTTCGGTGCCAGGCGGGGGCGTCCCGCGCTCGGCCAGCGCCGTCGCCGCGGCCATCAGACGACGGCGTGCTTGCACAATGCCGCGGTCCGTCCCGGTGAGATGCTCGCGGGTGCGGTTCTGGATCGGCCCCATGCTCTCCTGCAGCGAGGAGTCCTGCACGGCAATGCCTTCGATGCCGCTGTAGAGTTCGCCGGAGCGCTGCTTCTCGCGGTCCATCAGGTAGTCGTTCGACTTGTTGGCCAGCGGGATGTAGGTGCCGGGCACGTACTTGCAGTGGATGCCGTGGCCCTCCTGCATGGCCTGGCGCTCGCTGGCGCTGAGCGCGCGGGTGGGGTGGTAGTCGAAGCTCCAGGCCCAGCAGGACTCGTCGTCGATCGGCACCCAGAAGTGGCCGTGCACCGGGTGGTCGCCGCGCGGCGGCACCATGGTGAACATGGGCATGATCCAGGGCGTGATGCGCCAGTAAAGCTTGCCGGCCTCGGCCTTGCGGCTCACCCCGATCAGCAGCCCGCCCTCGGCCTCGGCCACCTCGAACTGCGGCCGCAGGTCCTGCATGTTGTAGTCATTGCCCTTGGCGCCCTTGAAGAGCGGGTCGCGGCTCAGGCCGCCGCGGTGCAGGAAGGAGACGTGGCTGGAATCGATGCCGCCTTCGAGCGCCTGCAGCCAGTTGCATTCCTGCAGCCGCTTGGACATGAAGCTCTGTTCGGTGGGCACGGTGGCGAATTCCCATTCGGGGGCCGGCGGCTGGTGCTCGGGCGGGCCCATGTAGATCCAGACCACGCCGCCGCGCTCGATCAGGGGATAGGACTTGAGCTTGACCTTGTCGCACAGGCGGCTGCCTTCGGGCTCCGAGGGCACGTCCACGCACTGGCCGTTGACGTCGAACTTCCAGCCGTGGTACGGGCAGCGCAGGCCGTTCTCCTCGTTGCGGCCGAACCAGAGCGAGACCCCGCGGTGCGCGCAGAACTCGTCCATCACGCCAAGCCGGCCCTGCGTATCGCGGATGGCGATCAGGCGTTCGCCCAGCAGCTGGACGCGCACCGGCGCGCAGTCGGGCGCGGGCAGCTCCTCGGACAGGAGCGCCGGCAGCCAGTAGCGACGGAAGAGCTCACCCATGGGCGTGCCCGCATCCGTCCGGGTTACGAGTTCGTTTTGTTCCTTGTTCAACATTCTGATCTCCTGTTCCGTATAGAAGAATGGTTTTCCTTTTGGAGGAACAACGATACCATACCATCAAACAATTCTGCAACCCACAGGAGACATCAGTGATCAGGAAACTTTTCCCCATCGTCGCGCTTATCGGGCTCTCAACCTTCGCTCTGGCTCAGGCCCAACCCAAAAACGGCGACTGGCCCAGCAAGCCAGTTCGCGTCGTCATTCCCTACGCCCCGGGCGGCTCCGCGGATACGCTGGGGCGCATGATCGCTCAACAACTACAGTCATCTCTAAAGCAGACTTTTGTAGTCGAGAACAAGGGTGGCGGTGGCGGCACCATCGGCTCAGCTATGGTGGTCAAAGCCCAACCAGACGGCTATAGCCTGGTGGTATCGGGCATCGGCTCGCATGTCATTGCGCCGATCGGCATCAAGGCCTTCAATCCGACGAAAGATTTCACGCATATCGCACTGTTGGGCGGACCGCCTACTGTCTTGGTAGTTCATCCGTCGCTCCCAGTAAACACTCTCAACGAGCTGATTACCCATGCGCAAAGGATGAAGGAAGGCTTGAGCTGGGGCTCTCCTGGACAGGGCACACACGGCCACCTGATAGGCGAATTGTTCGCCAAGCAAACCAAGGTGCAGCAGACGCACATCAGTTACAGGGGTGCGGCCCCGGCCGTGACAGATCTGGTGAGCGGCCAGATTCCGGCGGCCTTCGTAACCTACTCTTCGGCCAATGCATTCATCGCGAACGGAAAGCTCAAAGCCTTGGCGGTTACGGCCAGCAAGCGCCTGGCTGATATGCCCAACGTACCCACCTTCACCGAACTGGGTTACCCCGCCCTCACGTCCACGACATGGTTCGCCCTGTCCGGCCCGCCAGGCATGTCGCCAGAGCTGGTCAAAAAGATCAATGAAGAAGTGCGTCACAATTTGAAGACCGAGGCCGCACAGAAGCAGATGGGCTTTGAAGGCATGGAGACGCAAGACTGGGACGCCGACACCTTCACGCGCTTCGTCGACAGTGAGATCCAGCGCTGGACGCCGTTGGTGCAGTCGATCGAAAGACCGAAAAGCCCCTGAACGGGATCTCGCAACCATGACCAAACTACAACTTTCCGTCGCCATGGGCGACTACGACCGCACTCGCGCGCTGTACGACGGCCGGGTCCAGATCGACGGCGTCGACCCGGTCTACATGCTGCTCAACCCGGAGGAGATGTTCTTCCGGGCCATGCGCAGCCGCGACTTCGACATCGCCGAACTCTCCTTTTCCAGCTATCTGGTCAAGCACTCGCAGGGGGACTGCCCCTACATTGCGGTGCCGGTGTTCCTGTCGCGTGCCTTTCGCCACACCTCGATCTATGTCCGCAAGGACCGCATCAAGCACCCGGCCGAACTCAAGGGCCGGCGCGTGGGCCTGCCCGAATACCAGCTCACGGCCAATGTCTGGGCCCGTGCCATCCTGCAGGATGACTATGGCGTGCGGCCCGAGGACATCACCTGGGTGCGCGGCGGCATCGACACGCCGGGCCGGCCGGAGAAGATCGCACTGCAGCTGCCGCCGGGCGTGAAGGTCGAAGCCGCGCCCGAAGGCAGCACCATCTCGGAATTGCTGGACCGCGGCGAGATCGACGGTTTCATCGGGCCGCGCCCGCCCAACCGCGTGGCCCTGCGCAACCCGAACATCGGCTGGCTGTTCGACGACCCCACGGCCGAGGCCAAGGACTACTACCGCCGCACCGGGGTGTTTCCCATCATGCATGTGGTGGGCATCCGCAAGGAACTGGCGCAGGCCCATCCCTGGCTGCCCGCAGCCGTGGTCAAGGCCTTCACGGCCTCCAAGGCGCAGGCGCTGAAGCTGCTGTCCGACACTTCGGCCACCAAGGTGACCCTGCCCTTCGTGGAAGAGCAGCTGAAGGCGGCACGCGAGTCCCTGGGCGAGGACTACTGGTCCTACGGCGTGCAGGCGGCGCGCCAGACGCTGGAGACCTTTGTGCGGCACCACCACGCGCAGGGCCTGTCCAAGCGGCTCATGGCGGTGGAGGAGCTGTTCCACCCCGCCACCTACGAGACCTACTCGATCTAATTTCGCCTCACATTCCGACTCAAACGAGCAACATCGAATCGTATGCATCTTGACAAAATTCCCGTACAGATCAATCAAATCCGGCTGGAAAGCCCAGACACAGCTTCCTTTGACCTGGTCCCGCTTGACACCGATTTCTTGCCTCCGTGTGGCGCAGGTGCACATGTCGACATCGAAATTCCTGGGGGACTGCAACGATCCTATTCACTACTGCTTGCCTCGTCTAGACCGCACTACTACCGGATTGCCGTCAAGCGCGAAAATGACAGCCGCGGCGGCTCTGCCTGGTTCCACGACACAGCGCGTGTCGGCGCCCGGATTCAAATCTCGCCGCCCGTCAACGACTTTGCCCTGATCGAGAATGCTCAGCATAGCGTGTTCATTGCCGGAGGGATCGGCATCACCCCGTTCTTGTCTATGGCAGAACGCCTGAACGAACTCGGGCGCACATGGGACCTGCACTATTCCGCGCGCCGCCAGACGCATATGCCATTCCTGGAAAGCTTGGACAGACTTGCAAGCAAAGGATTCGGAACAGTTCTGAAGCATGTGACTGGCGACACAGGCAGGCGGATGGACTTGGAGAGCGTCATCCAGTCCACCCCGGCAGGGGCACACCTCTACTGTTGCGGCCCCAGGGGGCTGATCGATGCCTTCATTGTCAACACTCAACGCCGTCTTTCCAACTGCGTTCACTACGAGCGATTCAACTCAAGTCAGGAGGCAGCCGTTGATGGAGGGTTTGATGTGCAATTGATACGAACCGGTCGGACACTGCCTGTCCCGCAAGGCAAATCCATCCTTGACGTCTTATTGGATGCCGGAATCAATGCCCCCTTCGCCTGCACGCAGGGAATCTGTGGAACATGTAAGGTCAAAGTTGTGAGCGGCACTCCAGACCACCGAGATGACTGCCTGACGGATGAAGAGCGTGCGGCAGGAGATGTCATCATTACTTGCTGCTCGGGCTCGTCTTCGCGTGTCCTATCCCTTGATCTCTAGGTGTTGATGCCGACGCCAGTACGGCTAAGGGACCGAGGATCATTGATTGGGCGTGGCTGGATCAGAAAGTTGAAGCCCGTCGCTGAAGCGAACGCCTCGATCCATGACGTCTGGTTCTGATCGGTGGTCAGCACTTGGCCGTTGGCGTCGAAAAGGGCTCAGGTGGCTGACTCATCTAAGCCTCACACGTTGAGCAGTTGCTTCCGTGGCCGGAGAGTGTCCCCTTCGGGACGGCAGCACCAGTTCGTGGACCGCGATAACGGCCACCCGCTGGTCCAAGTAGGGCCGTCATGACCATCTGCGGCAAAAAGTGCCTTGAACGGCCGCTTCGCGCTCTGAAGCGGCCGGCCATTCTGCGAGCTGCTCAATGACTGGTACCAGCGACAGCAGTCATTGGCGCCCCGAAACCAAACGACGGCATCCAGCCTTGTAGCGACATCCGTTTCTTGACCGTCAAGTCTGCAGCGATGGCGGTCCGTCGCCCGCTTGGGCTCAACTCGCGTTGACTGCCACGAAGCGGGCGCTTTCCTTGGCGTTGCGACGCCACGAAAGCAAGCCGTGGTAATGCTTCCGCCGCACGCCTCTCGCCTTACCCTCCACACCAAACCGCTGACTGCACCGCTTGTCGAGACTGCCTTGCTTGCCTCGGCTGTTATCCAGTGGATGGGCGATGGGCCTCACTTTGAAACTTAAACCCCATTCCGAGCGGACTTGATATCCAGCAAGTTAATCTGGTCGATCTTGTCCTTGTGAATGACAATCGTCAGCTTGGCAGGGTATTTGAATCGCATTTCGCTGATTCTGAAGGTCCATAACATTATCTTGAGCAGGTCCTCATCAGATATGTTTTTGTGGCCCTTGATTCTGGTGATTCCTGACCCAAAAATAGCAGTTGAGACGCTCTTGAGTGCGTATACGCAATTTACGCGATCCCAAAAATTTATCATGAAACCAAGAAACTCAGGCATCGTTAGTGTAGCCCGGTTCTGATCGTCAAACTTTGAGAACGCCGTCAATAGGAAATCATTGTATACACAGATGGTCCCAGGCTGATATCGTCGCTTTTTTCCCGCCGGCCTAGCTGAGTTTTCGTTAATTAACTCGCCAGCCTCAAAGCTGTAATTCTCTATATACCTATCAAGGTCACCTATGGGGGCATTCAAGTACTTCTGAATAAATATCCCGTTAAGCGACTTTTCGCTGATAATTTTATTGTCCACCAATGTGTCAAAGTACTCGTTGAAGGCAATTGCTTTGAATCCCTCCTGCTGGAAGAGGTCACCCACTTTAATCAGGACGGTACTACCCTCAACGTTTATCTTGATGCTATTCAGTGTGTTGGACCAGATCCAGACTGCCACATAAATTAGCGTCAGCAGCATCAAAAGGCCCAGAGCGGCCCAAGGTTTGCAGGGAGCAGGTATGTCAAAGAAGATTACCGCAAGAGAAACTGCGCCACTTACTACGGAAGAGATCTGAAGGAAAATCTTCCCTACCCTCTTATCGAAGAAACTTACCTTTGACATGCACGCTTTCGCTGCTTCACGTTCGAATTATGGTGTGTACCAGAAGTAGTCGGGTGCACACTTGCTGGCGACCATGAAGTCGGCGTTATTAAGTGCCTGAGTGATAATAATCTTTGATATAGGTACGTGTAATGTAGGAACCTTGCTCATTGAATCTCGAAAGATGGGCAGTTTATCCCACAGGCTCTTAACCGATTGCTTCAATGCACCGTTCGCGATCAAGCTCTCTTTCGAATTGTACTCCGGGTAGATGACAATTACCGGCAGGCCCTGATCATTAATCCCATAGTCGATCTCTTCCCTTAGCGCACGCGAATTCGCCGTAGTTGAGCTAAGGATTAGAACGATATTCTTCGAGGATCTGAGACGCTCACGCAATCGCGGCTTTAGAGTTGACTCCCAATCACTGCCATCGCGCACGCTATATGTCGTAGCATGCGAATCAACAAAGGGAAAAGATGAGTCCGCCCCCTTCCACATCCGAAGGGTGTTGTAGTAGCAAAAGTCCTTGGTCGCGTTGGCGCCAAGTGAACTGGAATTGAATGGCTCTGAGACGTAGAAGGCCGTGTAATTTCCGCTTCTTGATGCCATCAGTTTTCTCCCCTAGTTGAGCCAGTAGATTGTATCCGCGCACCATGTCGGCATAACCGCTTTCGATGAGGCTGCCAGTCCCGGCAGTCGTCCTTCCGTCGCGCCACGTTGAAGCCGGCGCCCTACGCTTTGAGGATGGAGCAGTTCCTAGCCGCGTTATTCACTGAGGTGCCGGTTTCGGATACACCGGCCGTTCGTCTCTACGATGCGAATGTCTCAGTCCAGCCTAGAGCCGCCGCGTCACTTCCACCTGCGCCTGCAGCACTCCGGCGTCTGGAACATAGAGCGCCCCAGACGCCACTTGAAGATCAGCTTACCAAGCCCTGAACAACCCTGGCTACAGCACAAAAACGCTGCGCTTCTCATCACCGGGCCGGTGAAACTGCACCCATTACCGAGTGGCCATCCGCGCTGACCATGAGCATGGAGAATGACGTCTAGATCTCCCCAGTTCCGGGATCGGTCCAGCGGACCCAGAAGCTGGCCACACCCATCGGTTCTCCATCAGTACGGCGGATAAGCCAGGGCACCGCCCGGTCGGATTTCCAGTTGGGCTCGAACAAATCTTCCAGTAAGGCAATGGCGAACTGTCGCCGTCGTCATGGCACGCTGTAACTCGGTTTCTCGGCCACTGTCTCGGTGCGTCCGTTGTAGGTGCGCCGACCAATGTTTACGCCTTTCGCCAGTGCGGCACGAGACCGAAGCAGGCCGCCTGCACTTCACACTGCGCTGGCCATCCAAACGCGCCATGGGGGCTGTGTACCTCGGAAGCGCTTCTAGCTTCGGCCGGGTACAGTTGATCCGGTTGGTCCACGAATGGGTTCCGCATCACCTAGGGCCTGTTTCTTGTAGGTGTTTGGTTGGACCCGACACCCCGACCAAGGAATTCAAGATTCGACGCAGTGAAGTTTAGAGATGTTTGCGGCGACAACAGGCGGGAGGCCCCCTACTTCAGGTCCGCAACTGTCAATCCATAGCGATCCAGCGTTTGCAAAATCTCCTGAATCATGGCCGCACGCTCACCCTCGACGTCACGTTCGGCGTCTGCAAAAAAAGCTCCCGCCCTAAACAACAGATCCTGAAATCTCGAGTCGCTGAGCGGTTCCTTTTTGAACGTCGGTGTCGGATGCGATGGTCTGGTTTTGCCAGTCCGATCGGTGCGGTATTTCATGATTGTTGATCCATCTGCTTGCGAACAGTCACTGCCTGCTGCCGACCAAACCGAAAGTCATGGATGGTCTTCCTGTCACTCATCTGCTTGGACGGTTGACGCCAGCCCTCAAGTCCCCTCCTGACTTGAAGCGCACCACGCGCTTGCTGGGCACGACCACAGAGTTCCCTGTTCTTGGATTTCTGGCCATACGCGGTGGGCGCTGACTTGAGGTAAACGACCCGAAACCCCGTATCTCGACCCGAGCACCTTTAGCGATGGCCATGGTTAACGCACTGACGATGGTACTTACACTGGCGTCGGCATCGCGGACCTGTAGCTGTGCAAAGCGTTCTGCCAGTTTTTCTACCAACTCTGATCGGTTCATGGAGCGGATTGTAGGTTTCGTTACCGTCTGTTTTCGCAACAGGTTTACCCTCAAGCCAAGGGGTCCTTCAAGGCGACAACCGATGAGGATGCCGCCTGCCTTAGACTGCGCTGGTGTTGACAACACTTTAACGCCATGTCTTCTACCCACCCTACCCTTGCCTACGTCCAACAAGCCGGCCATGCCGTCAGCACGGCCCGAGAGCAACTGCACTCCCAACTGCAACGCCAGGTCGAGAAGCTGGCTTCAGTGGTGACAGCTCAACCCTTCGGTCCAGAGGCCGATCGGGCCTATGCTCAACTGCGCGCTGCTGCTCGCATGGCCCAGGAGCTGCAATCTATCGAGGACCAGCTTGTGCAGGTGTACAAAGCCACCGCACAGTTCGAAGAGGAACAAGACATCCAGGTGTTGGTTGCTTTGCCTGGTCGTGGCTCGAAAATCGAGAGCGCTCCTGCTGAGAATGTGGTGGACGCAGAGGAGGTTCAACCTCGCCGCCGTACTCCTAAACCCCACGTGCCCCACCAGTCGACTGGGAAGGCCAAAGGCAGGAAAGAGAAACCACACCAGAACGCCAAAGTCTCAAATGAGATTCGTTTGCTGGACGGACTGCGCAAGCATCTGAACAAACGCAGCTGGACGTCCATGACCCAATCTCAGATGGCGAAAGCCACGGGTATTCCGCAAGGTTCGGTTGGTGCAGCCTTGAACCGCGTGATCAAGTCCGGTCAGTTGCTGGTCGGCGAGCGGGGCAAGTACAGGCTGGTCTGAATGGTCAATACGCAGCGAGAGCTGCCGAGCATCCGTGGGGAGTTGAGATACCGCTCTGGGCCAGCTGCGGGCGTTCTCGAATGACCGCTTACTGCACACAAATTTGTCGCCACTGCTGGTTCTGTATTCTGCGTTAATTCCCGAACAGGCAGTTGTTGTCAGTTGGTATTGGACGGCTGATGACCGATGTAACTGATGCTAGTCATTATTCAGTTTGAGGTTTGACCAATCTCATCTAACCAAGCGCTCTCAATACCATTATTGCGCAACATGAATAAGACTCAAATTTTCAAATTATTCGCAACTGAATTAACCAATGAAACACACTTCTTTGCGTTCTTGAAGAAGACAGCCAGATAGGATTCAGGATGATAAATCTTTATGTGCGCATCAATTAGATCCGTCGTCTCATCAATAAATTTTAACAGATCGGCCTGGTTTCCGAGAAAGACCTTGGCTTTGGTATTTAGGCACAACCATAAAAGGACCCTATTGCCATGAGTCAGGATTTGCTTCTTCCTCTGAGTTACGGCATTGGATTGAGCCTTTTGCAGTGCTGCTTCAAAATGTCGTATATCCTGAACCAAATCCCAAACTTTTCCACCTTGAATCGATGAGTTGAAAATTGCCTGATAGGCTGCCGACTTTCTGTCGAGAAGCAAACCAATATTCCGTTTTGCCAAGACTGCATTTGCAACATCCGAGCTAGCGCACGCGAGCGCGACCATCGCTTCCGTTACATCAAAACCCTTGCTCGAATCAACCACAAATTCACCGGACCGGAAGACATATTGCACACCCTGTGCTAATAGTTCGACCTTGATGCGGTTCTGATCTGGATCCAAAGTGAGAAAGTCCTTTTCCTCAACTTTATTCTGCTTATTTGTTGCAATGGTGACAACGTCCGTGAATCCGAGCGGCGTTCCTTCCAGTGATATCACCTTGAAGTGAACAAAAGCTTTCGCGACCTTAGTCGGTGCCTTGGCATAGGCTCGCGCGATCGATCCAATAGTCTGCGCTCCGTTCACAAACTGAATGCCATGAAAGACAAAAGCACCTGCCTGCCGATTGTCGCCACCGCCCAGTGCTGTCTTTGTGAACCTGCTGCAAATCCCAGTCACGCCATTGTTCAAGTACCAGAACTCTTCAGGCTTATTCGTAAGCGTCCCAATAATCTGATTGTTTACATCTCCGTCCCCTAGAAACGATCTTATGTTCGGCTCGAAGAGACCTTCCCCAACATCTGCATAAAGTTTTGCAAGTTCTTCGCAACAAATTCGTCCGTACACACCTTGATGTGGCTCTGTAATCTGCCCCCAGTCAAGAAGCATTCCAGTAAAAGGAGGCTGACTTGCCAGTGTGGCGGTACGAAATATTCGATGCAGTGCCTTCAGGTCCAAAACTCTGGTTTCAAGAAATTCGCCGGCTGAATTCTGGTCTAGTTGAAACTGCTGCAGTACCTCGTGACACTCATCTCCCAACGGATTGTCACCCGTGAATGCCACTGCTACAACAACGGAGACATCTGGCTTCAGGAGAACCTGTTCGATCTCATTTTGTAATTTTTTAAACTTCGATGAGAACGAAGTCCAATTTGCAGAAAGAACCAATTTGACTCCGTGTAGGAACTTGAGTAGATCGCCTTTGCCAATTGTCTTCGTGCCTCCAGCGTGCCATTTCGATTGAACAAAAACAAGCATGTTCTTTGTGGAGTCGAAGTAGCATCCGTCAATTCCTTGGTCACGCTCACCATCGCATACAAACTTCGCACACTCGAATACCGGGCTACCCGTAACACCGCTGATTGCAAATGCCGTAAGAGCTCGACTTAAAGTTGCCGACCGAACATCGACCGAGGGTTTGCCCACCAAATCAGATACGTCAATGTTCGGAGTGATTGCGTTAACGAAATACTGCTCTAGTTGTCGAACGTGTACTGACATAGGGCCTCCTTTTTTCTCACGGTATTGTCATGAGCTACCGATGGCTCAACAATTTTTCTGCAAAACACACTGCCGAACGAAAACGGCTCCAGCGTCCGAAGTTTCGTCGGCCTCACTTTGACGCTGTCTCGATCGATGTACTGCATATCGTAACCAGATGCGTTGCCACCAGTTAACGGCCGATTTTGGATTATGCATCTGATCGTTTGGATTGCCGCTTCGGGTCGAGAGCGGGCATTGCCACCCCATGGCCGAACAACCGAGACCAGCGTTCAACCAGCAAAAACCAATTACCCCTCAAGCCCCGTAAACGACAGATGCGCACCATTCAACGCGACTCTGTCGCCAACGACCTGACGTCCACCCCTGAGCAGCCCACAAATGTCCGCTTCGCACAGGCACCGTCCTCGGTTTGACTGAGCTCGAGTGCCTTACCCATGTAGCGCTGCGCGGCTTGAGCATGTCCCAAACCCTGAGCCGCGCGTCCCAAGTAGAGGTAATTCAGATCCAGCCTGAAGTCGGCCTCTATCACCTGGACGGCGAGGTCTCGCCATTGCTTTTTGTCGTGCACCTCTTTGAGCCCACCTTTGCGCGTCTGGTAAGCCAGGACGTTGTTTCCCTTGAGTTCAGCCTCGCCTTGGATGAACCGCTCCCAGGCTGGTGAATACAAAGCAATGGCCTGACTAGGGTCCACCGCAGGACGCTGCTCGCGCGGTCCCTTCAACCAGTCGAAGGGCGGCTTTTCATCCATGTGAGCCAACGCATGGGAGTGGAGCTTTTCCATGGGAGGGCCCAGAGTTTTGAGATCTTGTGCGCGCGCCTCACTGGTCGGGTGGGTTCGCATGAACGCCGGGGTGTTTCCTTGGTCCAGCGTGGCCATCTTCTGCCATAAGGTCACCGCTGCTTGTGGGTTGTATCCCGCCCGTGCAGCCAGCTCGATACCTATGCGGTCAGCTTCTGATTCGGTTTCACGGGAATTGGGCAGGGTCACAAAAGTGGTGGCCCCCACCAGCATCGCCTGCTGATTGTTGTTGAATTCCCGACTGTTGTTGGAAATCGCTGCAGCGATGACGATCGCGGCCATGTTCGCCGCAATGCGTGTGGACATCTTTTCAGCACCGTGCCCGGCCAAGGCGTGGCCGATCTCATGCCCCATCACCTGCGCCACCTCATCATCGGTGGCTTGCAGCTTCTCGAACATCCCGGTGTAGATGCCCATCAGGCCACCAGGCATACAAAAGGCGTTGACGGTCTTGGGCTCGTCGATCACCAAGACCTGCCAGTTCCAGTCACGCGAATCGGGCCGGTAGAGCACCGCCTGCTCGATCAACCGGTTGGTGATGATCTCAACCCGCTCCTTCAGCGGCCCGCTGTCGATGAGCTTTTGCTTCTTGCGAGCATCGGACTCCATGGCGCTGTAGTACGACAGGCTCTGGCGCGCAACGCTTTGTTCCGACACCAAGCTGAGCTGCTTGCGACCGGTCATGGTGTTGGTGGCACAACCACTCAGGACAAGCGCTGCAGCCGCAAAGGCCACGGATGACACAAATCTCCAGGGTCTCACGATCCATCCTCCCTCATTGGATGCGGTTTTATCCCGGAATCATGCCATCAGCCAAGTGGCTTGCCAACCGGCTCAACAGGCTTAAGCGCTGAGCTCGCTGACGAAGGAGAACACCTGTTCCTTTTGCCCGTCACCCAAAACATGGAACTGCAGCAAAAGCTCCGCCAGCCGGTCATCGTCACAGTAAAAGTACGACACGGGCACGCTCAACGCTGTGGCCAGTTGCAGCGCAGTCGCATAGGGTGGCTCGTGAACGCCGGTTTCGTAGCGGCTCATCCTGGCGCTGCTGGAGCTTTCGTCCAGACCGATCATCACCCCCAGCTTGTCTTGAGGAATCCCCGCACGGCTGCGAGCGGCGCGCAGACGCCGACCGAAGAGCGAGGAAGGAACAGACTGCCGAGGCATTCTTTGATATTCGTAGAATGCCTTGTTCTTTGCTCTACGTTATTCGTAGAATATGGAGCTCTACATCTTCTGGAGCTTCCCCGCGTGGCCACTTCAAAACCGCTCTCCTTGCGAGATGCCGTTCTGCAGCTGCTCAAGTCCAAAGCCGGACAGGAGTTCAAATCCCGAGAACTCGCCGAAGCCGTGAAGGCGGCGTTTCCTGCCAGGTTTGCAGGGAAAGAGGTGGCCCAGATTGCTGCAGAGATCGGAGCAGGCGGGCCGACATGGCTGACCAAGTGTCCGCAGCTGCACCGGTCGGAGGAAACACCTCGGCGTTACTGGTGGGCAGGCGAGTCAAGTGTGGACGCATCCCCTGCTCCCTCTCCGGAAACAGAAGCTGCGGCGCAGAACGAGCACGCGCTGTACCCCTTGCTGGCGACGTTCCTGATTGCACGCCACCGCAAGATTTTTCCGAAACGGATCGATGAGAAGAAGTCATCGAATACCCACGGCAAAGAGGGCAACAAGTGGCTGCACCCGGACATGGTGGGCCTGGAAGCGCTGGCGGGCGGCTGGAGCTACGAGATGAAGAACCTCAGCGCCAAGGCGGGTGCGCGCCAAGCCAAGCTGTGGTCATTTGAAGTCAAGGTCGATATTCCGCGCAGCAAGGTTCGGGAGTACTACTTCCAGGCGGTGTCGAACTCCAGCTGGGCCAACTATGGCTACCTCGTCGCGGTCAACATCAAGGATGACGCGATGTCGGAGTTGCGCCTGCTCAACGAGCTGCACGGCATCGGCGTCATCCGCCTCAACCCGGAGAACCCAGCCGATGACAGTGCCATCGAAATCCCGGCACGGGAACGCCAGGAGGTTGACTGGGGCACGTGCAACCGGATCGCCTCAGAGAACAAGGATTTTCTGAAGTTCATCCAGCTGACCGCCCATTTCTACGACACCAAGACCACCAGCGCCAAGGAGTGGGACATCCCCCACCATGTCATGGTGGACGTGTGAGCGTACGGGCTCACCTGGCTGGCTTGGTGCGCTGTTCGGTGTCGTAGCGTTGAAGGGTCAGACGGATCAGCTCGGGCAGGTCGACTTCCAACCCTTTGGCCAGGCGGTGCATCACGGTCAGGGACGGCTGGTTCTGCGCCAGCTCCACCTTGGCGATGAAGGTGCGGTTCACCTCACAGCGGTGCGCCAGCTCTTCCTGCGAGACCCCGAGTACCCCACGACGCGCCTTCATCTCTGCCGCAAAGGCTTTCATGAGTTCGACGTTCTGGGTGCTGCGCATCGGTCAAATATCTCTGCAATGACCCTTTTATGCACCTGTATATATGGTACAAATGTGCGTGGTCGAAGCACCGCCCAGGTGTTCACGATGCTTGCAACAACCCATCGGAGATCCATCCATGAGACCACACACCCTGACCCGCCATACCGCCCTGCGACTGATGTTTGGCACGGCGCTCGCCACCTTGTTCCTGCCCGGGTGCACCGAGGTATTTCCACCCCTCAACGAGAAAACATCCGCACCGAGCCTGTCGGGAGAATGGGTCAACACGCAGCAACTGTTCAAGCGCCCCAAGGATTTTGTGAACCGTGGGCGACTGCGGTTTTACATGGCTCGCGTGGATGGCAGGCCTGTGCCCGTGAACGATCTGCCTGACCACTTGAGCATGCGGACTTCGGACAGGCGGATCGACCCAGCGGCATACGCGCTGAGTGTTTTCTTGATGCCCCCGGCCAAAAAGACCTGGGAGAGCGCTCAACTGGAGAAGAATTACGAGTACGGCATCACCCTGACGGGTCATGTCAGACCCCTCGCGGGACCGGGGAACGAGTGGTTTGTGTTCATGGCAGATGGCGTCGAAATCAACGATGAGACCTATTACTTGGACGACCCCAGATCTCGCCTGCCCGATCACGATTACCGCCCTACACAGGTCTTGGAGCTTCCACGCCCGCTCACCGTCACGGACGGCAAACGGTTGTCACTGCTGGCCAACGACTACGTTGGCCGCAAAGTGCGCTTTGACCTGAACTTCAGCGTCGACGATCTCAGAGTGTCAAAGAGCGGCTCGGCTTTCATGGCCACCGAATACCTCTCGCTGCAGCTCGACGAGACACTGGTCCGCAGCCTGCTTGAGCAGAAACAGGCCTTGCTATCCCATGCACACGTGATCGGCAAGGTGCTGAACGAGCGTGACGAAGCGGGGCGACTGAAGATTCAGGTGTTTAACCTGGAGCAACGCTCCTGGTAGTGAGACTCCCGTTGGGCAAGGGCACTGCCGGTCGGTGCCCTCCCCTGCGCACTTGGGATGTTTTGTTGATTGCTTTTTCCATAAACCCAGACCAACGAGACCAAAGCCATGTGGTTGATCACGACGGTAGGATTTTTCAGTGTGGTTCAAAAGCCAGAGGACGTTGGTACACAAACGTTAACGGTGAGGGCACGCGTGCGTAATGACCTGGAGGTACTGAAAGCCAGGTACTTGCCGGAGCTGGACGCCATCCAGGAGAGCGCTACCAACGATTACCGCTACCGAGCGAGTGCGCCACAGGCGGCGGTCGCCCGAGCAATGGCGCAGATGATCGAACACCTGGACTACAGCAACTTCAAGGACGCTGTGGCGCAGCGCCAGGGGGATAGCAGATCCGCGCTGTACCACGACGTGTGGGCAACACTGCTTCCGCTGCAACGTCAGCCTACGAGCGAAGTCAAACGCACAATCCCGGAGCGACCGCGCCGAACACAACGCGCGACACAGGCTGTGGTCCATCCAAAGCCAGACGATGCTGGCCAGTCAGTCATCATTCGAACGCCCAGCAAAGCCTCCCCCCTGAAATCGTGGTCAGAACCAAACAGCAAAGCAGTGGTGGTGCCCGGAGGCAAGCTGCCTGCAGCTCTGAATGGGCGGGCTCTCACCCCTTGGACCACGCCACCAGCTTCTGCACAAGAATGGGAACAGTTGGCAGAACAAGGTCGTTTGAATGAGCCGGCGTTTGATGCGCCAGTAGGCCTTGAACCAGCCGCTGGGGTGATCGTGGTCGAGCCTGATGGACGGATGTGGCTGGTGAGTCCGACAAACCGCTTCGGTGGTTACGAACTCACGTTCCCGAAGGGGCGAACAGACGGCAAAAGCCTGCAGGCCACCGCAATATGCGAGGCCTATGAAGAAGCGGGGTTGCAAGTCAAGTTGCTTCGACACTTGGTCGATGTGAAACGCACGCAGACCTATACACGCTACTACTTGGCCGAGCGCATCAGTGGTTCACCAGCAGACATGGGCTGGGAGAGCCAGGGGGTTCTGTTGATACCCCCGGCGCTGCTAGGACAGGAAAAACTTGCTGATGTAGACAAACAGGTAGTTCAAGCATCGAGCCTTAATTGGTCAACTGAAATGCATAGCTCAGGCACAGCCGTGAACAGATCGGCCTCCAGCCCGTAGTCGGCCACCGAGAAGATCGGCGCCTCCGGGTCCTTGTTGATCGCCACGATCACCTTGGAGTCCTTCATGCCCGCCAGGTGCTGGATCGCCCCGCTGATGCCGCACGCGATGTACAGCTGCGGCGCCACAATCTTGCCGGTCTGCCCCACCTGCAGGTCGTTGGGCGCGTAGCCCGCGTCCACCGCCGCACGGCTGGCACCGATGGCCGCCCCCAGCTTGTCGGCCAGCGGGGTGATGACTTCGTTGAACTTCTCGCTGCTGCCCAGTGCGCGGCCACCGGAGACGATGATCTTGGCTGCCGTCAGCTCGGGGCGCTCGCTCTTGGCGATCTCGCTGCCCACGAAGCGGCTCTTGCCGCTGTCGGCTGCTGCGGCCTGGGTTTCCACGGCAGCGCTGCCGCCTTGGCCCGCGGCGTCGAAGCCGGTGGTGCGCACGGTGATGACTTTCACCTTGTCGGCGCTTTGCACGGTGGCAATGGCGTTGCCCGCGTAGATGGGGCGCTCGAAGGTGTCGGGGCTGATCACCTTGGTGATGTCGCTGATCTGCGCGACGTCGAGCTTGGCGGCGACGCGCGGTGCGACGTTCTTGCCGCCTGCGGTGGCGGGGAAGAGGATGTGGCTGTAGTTACCTGCGATGGCCAGCACCTGGGCCGCGACGTTCTCGGCCAGGCCGTGGGCCAGGCTGTCGCCGTCGGCGTGAATGACTTTGGCCACGCCCTGGACCTGGGCAGCGGCTTGGGCGGCAGCAGCGGCGTTGTGCCCGGCCACCAGCACGTGCACTTCACCCCCGAGCTGGGCGGCGGCGGTGACGGTGTTGAGCGTGGCGCCCTTCAAGCTGGCGTTGTCGTGTTCGGCAATGACGAGTGCGGTCATGATTCTTCCTGTCCTTCTTCAGATCACTTTGGCTTCGTTCTTGAGCTTGTCCACCAGAGCAGCGACGTCGGCCACCTTGATGCCGGCCTTGCGCCCGGCGGGCTCGGCCACCTTCAGGGTCTTCAGGCGCGGGGTCACGTCCACACCCAGCTCTTCGGGCTTGACGGTCTCCAGCGGCTTTTTCTTGGCCTTCATGATGTTGGGCAGGGTGACGTAGCGCGGCTCGTTCAGGCGCAGGTCGGTGGTGATCACCGCCGGCAGCGTGAGCGTGAGCTTCTCCGAGCCGCCATCGACTTCGCGCG
>JACCDQ010217554.1_pt1 | contig 20896 bp, 27 predicted proteins | sample 7446031 | NCBI WGS metagenome assembly JACCDQ01 (sample SAMN15323442, study PRJNA562643) | freshwater metagenome | isolation source: river surface water | place: USA:Blue River Watershed | collected 2017-08-17
TGGCTTGTCATCATTTCTCATGCGTTTTCTCTTCTGTAAACCCTCTTTCTCTGTAAACCCTCTTTCTGTAAAGCAGCCTTTGCTGCAGCGGCAAAAAAAAAAATAATATTGCTTTCGGACGATCAGTATTTATCATCAAGTATTTCGTCGAATTATTTAAGTCTATTTTTTGGAATATTCTGATGTCTCCCTATGAGGTCGTATGTATCTTTGACTACTTTTTTATCTATACACGTGAACACGACTCTAAGCATCACGCTCTTTACCTTCTTAGTGATTCTGTCGAATTTCAGCCAATGACATTGCAACAAATGACTTCTACATTTCTTTAGTAAAATTGCTTGGTCGCAAAGATTGCATTGTCGATATTCAGAATGGCAGTTGATCTTATAGTGATCTTCATAAGTATAAGTAAATTCTCTGCATATTTCTTATGTATTTTATTCTGAAAACAATTCCATGATATTTATATCAAGTATCTTTTTAATGCATTTTTATTCATTTTCTGAACAATTATGAAGTTTTGTGTCTGTTCAAGAGCTCTTATTGTGTGATTTGTGACTCTTCTCTAATCATCTGTTACAGGAACAATTTGTCCTCTTCTTTCACAAATGTCTTAAACAAGAACTGTGACAGAACTGAAATACGCTTCTCTATGCTATGCAATTCTTATAGCGTGCTCTCATCGTGTTCTACATAAAACATCTGTAAGCTAATAGAAAATGGAATACTCTGGAAGTCTACTTCCGACAAATTATCGTCGATAAAATATATTTTCAGCTCGAGCGTTTCGCTCTCTAAATCTCTGAACAAACGTTTGTGGTCCTCGAAGTGGTATTGCATAGTTGCGTAGTTGAATTGCGGTGTGTTTTGCAGAGAGAACTGATAGAGCACATTATTCATTTAAGCGTTCGTCTTCGATATGTTCGTGCTTGCTTTTATCTGCTGTGAGCACATATAAATATTGTTTGCTTCTTAGAGATTGATAGGCCCGAAATCATAGCTCGTTACTGTACTAGTATAGATGTACTGGTTTCCTCCGTCTTCGACTGTATCTGCGTTGAGTATTAAATACGGCGATCCGACGTTAGAGAAGAGCAGTTGGAATTATTTTGAACCAGTTAGTCCTGTGCAAGAGATCGTTATTTTGCCATTTTCTAAATCAGTCCTGTGGTTCACGGTGAATACCATGGAGTATCCAATCTCGTTTAGTTTTTCAGCGAGTGCCGCTTCTAATTGAGTTCGTGTGTAGTTACCCACATCGAGTTCGAAGCTATCGTCAACTCCTGTTGGCCCGTCTCTGTATGAATACATTATAGTGTTATTTTTATCGTTAATTATGTAAAACGATTTTGGGATACTGTATTATACTACTTCGACGTGATTGACCTTCTTATCTATGTAGAATTTCTGGTGGTATTCTTTTCCTCGTTTTTCTGCGTATACTGAGTTAAAATAAAAGGTTTAGATATTCCGCTTATGCATATATATAAATGACATATAAAACATTCATAAATGCTTCTCTAATTATATAACCAATGTAATCTCTAAAAATGAAAGATGACTCTTATGTGATCGTCAAATCAACGAACGGCAAATTTTACAATGTGTATTCCGTTCAAAACCAACAGCACAAAAGACACATCAACCTGAATAAGAAAAAACAGCAAATATATAACGACTCAGGACTTGCTTAGACTTCCATTGATACCGATAAATTACAAACGCTTTTCGGTACTCAAGATTTTACTTCGGAGAATTTGATCGTCCCACAAAAGATGAGAACTGCGAAAAAACGAGGCCCAAAACCAAAAGACGATACTAAACCTTCTATTTAAGAAACAGAAAAGCCCGTCTCCCAACATCACGAAGAAAAACCAGTTGTTGTTGAAGAAGATGCCATGTCAGTTTTGAGCAAGATCGTGAGCACTGGTGTTTATGATGAAAAAAAATATATAGAAGCGAAAAAAAAGATACAACAAAATCCTCATGATGACATCACAAAAAATATCATCAAATTCATTGATCAGAAATTTGGAACTAATTGCTTATGATTTGGTCAAGATAGTCTTAAGCCTCGTCTATCAATCTCTCCTCGTCAACGCCATCGCACAAGCTAAACCTCAGTTTCGTAGTTGTGATTATTTGGTTTTCCTTTAGGTGCCTAGCAAGCAGTTGCCAAGTACTGGTAGCGTTAGCCAAAGGAATACTATGAAGTTCAGTGTAGTTTGGATTGTTTTTTAGTTTGTCTCGCTTTGCTTACAGAGAGCTCCTAAGCACAATATATACTAATCTTTCTTCGTATATTGGTTTTATCTCTGGATCAAGTCTGCACTATTCCTTGTTTATCTATACTTCATCGTAATCGGCCGTCCGTATGAAGGTCATGTACACTGCTTTCGATGGGGCTATGGGGCGTGGGGCGATGGTATTATTTGCTAGTGCTTTCCCGATAGCGTGTTCGAGTTTTTCTATTTTGTGTTCAGCTTCGATAGCTAACAAAACAGGTTCGTTTTTCAGCCTCTGCAGTTCACATAGAAGCACAGTCATCGTATTTCGGCAGAATCCAGAATTCCCATAAATCAAAAAGTGGTTGTAGACGTCTCCAGAGATGTACATATCTGGTGTCGCATTCATAATAGAAAAACTTTATAGAATTTCTTGTACGCATTTGCTATTCACTGTACGATTCGAAAAACACGCTGCTACGACGTCGCCTAGTCTATATAACAATTAGTTGTTGTGGACTATTTTTTTTATTGGATCGAAATTGCTTTCCATTTTATATATCTGACATCTTTTAAAACGAATTTCATTTTTCATTTCATTTTTTTTCATATGCTGAAATTATTCCGGATATTATATGCTCTTGTCTTGCACTTTATATATATGCAAATAGCAGAAATTAGTATCGGCCAAGTAACTCTCCAACCAACAGCAACTACTTCAATTAGAACGACGAAAATGAGCGATATTTTTAAGCTAAAAGACATGGTACTCGACTTCGACCTCTCGTTTGCAGTGCCTGCAGGGCAAAAATTAGTCTTCATGAATAAGCGAGGCTTCATCGACCAAATCAACATTTACCAAGACGGCAAACGAATCCTCGAACAGATGTATCTTTCAGATCAGATGGAGCTTATGTGTGACTTCTTTCTCGAAACTAAAAACCAACATCACGGAGGTCTTTTCTTCGGTCGAAACAGAACAGGTCAAGGACTTCGTTATTATCAAAAACTGAATAATGTTTAAGGTACGACAGACGCAGACCAGTATGCAGATAACAGCAAACAGAGTGACGCTTTTCCTGCTATATATAACATTGCTGATACGTTCTAATCGGCTTTCAATAACACGGCTGAAAATGTAGCAGCGTCGTACAAGAAATGCCAAGTATCTCTTTTCCCGTACTTCATGCATACTTTCATCAACAACAAAATGAACGACGGATTTATGTACATACAAAATCTTGAAATAGAGATCGTGTTCTCTCCAGTATCCTCTTTTGTGTTTTACGATACAGCAGAGAGTAGTCTAATAACTGAAAATTTAGGAGATACATCAAGCAAACCTACTCTGCCTATCACACTGTCAAATGCAACGCTCTTCATACCGCAGAACAAATTCATGTAACTAGAAGAGACGAGCGATGTTTATGTTGATGGTTGGGGCGATATTATTCAGCAGTATGAAAACATACACATACAACACGAACCAGATTTGAAGAAGATGATTTTGTAGTAGAAAATAAAGTTTGACGACGTGAGCGACTCGTTACAAAGAAATCACCTCTTGTCTCTCACCGACAACGCAGATACGACACAAATGTAAAACGTTGATATCGAGCTGAAACGCCTGACAGTCGGCGATATCAAAATATTCCCTGACCAGCTGGACATGTCTAGCTAGCACTATATAATGTACGTTAACTAACATATGAAGGGCAGCCACGATTACAAAAAAAATATAATGCAAACGTTAATGTAGACGAACGCATTGCCTATCGACTTGTCATCTGTCTCGAAGAAGAAAGTGATGATGACTTGGAAACAAAATAACGATTACGTCATGTTCATCTATCGCATGTACGATAGAAAAGTGATGCAAAAAAAAAATGGAGTAATCGTTTGATCATTGTAGCTGTTGTAGATATTCTTTTTATTTTTTTTCGAAAATTCTCAAGTCTATCTTCTGTTTGCTGTCACAGACAAAAATGCGTTGTTTATTGTCTGCGTACGAGACAATGATGTCTTTACCTTCGACAACGAATTTGAGCGAGACGCTGTATTGTTTTGTTAGGAAGTCGATGATGTAGGTGATCGGGCATTGGTAGAACTGCATCATGTGCGGATATTCTTCTTGTGCTTTTTGCAATAAGAAATCTATCCTGTTTTATATTTCTTTCTTTAGAGAAGTTTTTGTCTCCATTTCGAACTGAGAGAATGCTTGTTCGAAGTTGCCAAGGAAGCGAGCTTTTTACTGAGCGATCTTCTCTATGACTTTCTTCTCTTTTTCTTGCATCACAACTCTGTTTTTTTCGGTGCATTTCGGATGACTAATCTTCGCCCGCAAAACACACAGTTTCTTCTCTAGATTGTGGACGGTGACCATGTACTTGTCGTATACTGTGTGTTTGCTCTTTTCGCTGATAGGTCGCATATGTATCTGAGGGTTTACTGGTTTTTCTTCAATATTTATTTCCATTTTTATATATAATAATATCTTTAAACAACTTTCTCATTTCTGTTTCCTCTTTCGTTTCATCATTTTCTTGTTGGTGCGTTGGAAACCGAAAGCACTGGCTACTCCTAGTCCAGTCTTAATTGCAGATGAGTACGGAAGCATGTCTGTTATAGGAGAGACATATCGATTATTCATTATGCTTAATAACTTCGTTGCTGGTTTTAGTTGCTGGCCTTTTTGATAAACTGAATAAGCTTCTTTTTTAGCTGAGTTCCACAGGTTGCTAATGCTTGACATTTATATATTATTAACTATTTTTATTTTAAATACAATGTATATATCATGTCTGACACCTACTAGAAGTACATTAAGCTATTGCCAAGCTAAACACAAGATTTCAGAGAGACCGCCAACGCACAAGACAATATTATTTTCGACAACATAAACTACTACGCTAATCTGTTCGAATCCGATCTTTACATAGAAGAGATGAAAATCACTGCTCCTTTCATAGCTCTGAACGGAACAGCAGCGAACATTGTAACTCTTGCAATATTATCGAAACTCGGGCCATTCCAAAAAGTTCAACACAAAGAACAAGGTTAAATCATTTTTGAACAAGTGTACCAACAAGAGAAATGCCGACTCGATTGCGACCTGTTTTGGGATTGCCAAGATGTAGAAGGAGGAAACGTCTTTTTCTCTCGTGTCAGAGACCACAAATCACAGGCCGCTGCATACATCGTTGGTAACTAAAAGTTTACACCGAGCAAAGGTATCTAAGGATAAGTGCTTGATGTTATGGACAGTGTTGCTGCAGGAGATGGAGGCGTCTTGTCTGTATAAACAGGCGTAAACACACTTCTAAATTCTCATTAAATGTCCAATTACTTCATCGTTGCAAATACCGAAAACGCTGCTGCTCCTAGCATCACATTAAAGAATGTTAGAATTCCTCTTAAGTATTTCTTTTACAATACTTTATACTAGACTAAACAGTTCAACGGATATTTACCGTTAAAAAACAGCGAGCTATTATTCTAGTTTAGCTCTTTCGAGAACTGGATAAAGAGGATCGATACAACAGGTGGTGGGTATAACGGAACAGACGGACTGACTACAAACTTCCCAAGTTTCAAAGCTCAATCCAGTGTAACAGAAGTCACTTTCTCGAAAATCAGTTTAATGTTGAACACCCTCAATTACATTCCACTTGAAAAACCAGTACAATTCTCCTATTATAACACTCTCATCGAGAAACAGACTATCTAGACGAAAGTAAACGAACTAGACCTCGTTTCTGATAAATCTTTACTGCAAGTATTTTTCCAATATGCTCCAATAACACAAACATCTTTGTCATATTTGAATCCTGGTTGGGTAACGACTGCTGGAGTGTCTCAGATAGAAATCGACGAGTTGCATTACAGCAACGACAAAGTATTGCCTAGACTTTCTGGTGACTCGACAGAGCTGAAACTATTCGTAAAAAACTAGCTCAGAATTATAAACCCCAAACTAGATATCGACCAGTTCTTCAAATAGACTAACATAGTGCCTCTAGTGCTCGACAACTTCCAACTCATGGGTGAGTTGAATCCTGCTAAGATCAGAATCAGATATGCGACTGCAAACACTAACTATCAACTTCTCATGATGTAAATCACCTCACGTATTATCTAAATCAGTTAGAACGGTTTAGAACTTCTAATTTGAGCAATAATGATATGGAAGCCACCAATTGTCAATTCTTATTATGATATATTTCAGACAATTGATGGCTTCTTCAATTTCTATTTCTTTTTTTGAAAAAAAAAAGAGAGTTTAATCATTTTTGTTCTATAATGACCTTAGTGAGAAAATTCTCCATTAAGCTTGCTTCGCTATAACAGAGAGCGATTTGCTTATTCAGAATATCATGCACTTGACTCATTGTGATGTTTGGTGTTTCTCGAATCTGTTTCTCGAACGAATTGATGTACCAGTTGGGCTCGATCTAATTTATGTTAACATTTGGATGCAGTTTGGAAAACAGTTTTGGCAACATTTCTAGCACTGAAATGATTAATTATACATCATCGTCCATATATCTTAATGTCTTAAATGTCACCATAGGTACAGAGCTGAGACTGATAGAGGCGTTCCCCTACATGAATTTATTTTTTTTATTTCTTGCTATCGTATCTTTTGCACATCTGCTAGCGTAATATTAGCTTTATGGAAGTGTCTTTGATACCACCTCAATCTGCGATCAAAATCCTTGTGTTGCGTAAAATCCGAGTAGCCTATCGCTCCTGCGTGTATCTACCGACCACATGCATCCTCTATCATTATTTTTTTACCTTTTCTCGTTGATTTCTTTGCGATAGGCAATGTGTTCATCTATATCAGAAGCCAGCGTTTACGAGGCGTTATTCTAGTGCTTCGATTTTTTGTTGTTGACGTTAACAAACACTCCAAAGCACTGAAAGCATTTGCGGAAAACTCATCTACTTATTAGTATCTCCGTCTGCTCTAGTCTGTTGAATATGCTGGTCGAGGAAGGCACTTTGTTCTGGTGTCATGCCAACACGGTTCTGTTCAATCTCGGTGAGAGAGTAGCTATCGTCGAAATTTGATGAAATTCCCTTCACTTTGCCGACAACGTCTTGGTATATGAAATTGTAGTTTTTCTTACTTGCTTGGAGTACGAGATTAGCAAGCGTCTAATTGCAAGCGTCGTTGTTGATGCAGTTGCATGTTTTCGTTTTATGTTATTGGATTTCTGGGTCGAAGTATGATAGATTGTATTTTGCTACGTTAATATCTTTGAGTGCTTATATGCAATAATCTCTATCGGCGTCCGTGTGATAAACGATGTTCTTTTTATAAGTTCTATCTGATAGTATTTGAATACTCGTCTGATTCGTGTATATTCTGCTGTTTCCTGCTGCTTAATAATTCGCTTGGTTACTGTATGCGAAGAGGGCCATAACGCCGTTAGAAAAGCTCGAGCGAATAATCGCTCCTGTTGTAGCTCCGACCATCAGGGCCGAGTTGTACGTGTTCGTGTTATCATTATTAATCAGTTGCAATATGTGGTTGCTTGGTGCACCTCCCCAGATTTCGTTGCTGTATGTGTCGTATATCGATTGTCTAAAATACATGTGGATGTTGCTGTTCGTTGCTTCTTCGATACGGAAAGCAGAACTGTTTATTTGAGCGTTAGTACGTCCACCCGAGCCGTTTATCATGTTGTGCACGAATCTGATTCCTGTGCTTTGCGTAGCGTAGTCATTTTGTGTGATGGTAGCTCTTGTGATTCCTGATGAAGGAGTTGTCCATTTAAACGTGCCGCTTGTCGAGCACGTGAGTACCTGGTCAACGCTTCCGACGTTATCGAGTGCGAGATTGCTCTGATAAATTTTGCTCCATTTGGAACTATTTGCAAGCAGGTTTGTGGTCAACACCATGTCTTGAGGCACGGCTAGATTGCTTTAAAAGTATGATAGGTCGAGGATGTTTGCATTGTTATAAAGAGTTTTCTTAACGACCGCATTGCTCGTGTCACCAATCTGAATTTCGCCTTGATTGAGTGTCAGTGAAGAAGGCGAATTCACCCAAGTGAGTTTTGTACCATTATACGACAGTAATTACCCTGATGTTGGCTAGCTGCCGGCGATATCGAGGTTAGCGTATGAAACACAACCCAGTCCATCTTAACTCAAACTGGTAAGTAATGATGGTGTTAATTTTGTCGCTGTGAGAGTGTTTGCGATACTGCACCAAAAATAAGTGCCTAGACCTCCAATGTTTGAGAGAGCAATTTTGCTTGCGGCAAGCGATCCAGTACTCAGGAAGCCGCATAGATCATCGATGTCATAATATCTCATTTACTGTGCTCCGCTGTTTACATAGTTACACACGAAAATGATTTTTTTTCCATCTCCTTTATATGAAAGAGCGTTGGCACTTCCGAAATTGTAGTAATTGATGAGCGAGTTCTGACCGTCAGCAGTAATAACATTATAGCTTGGATATGCTTATGGCCAGCTGATTATATCATTAAAAGCAACTGTGCTCGACTAATCTGCAAATTGAAAGACGCCGTTCGCATCTGTTTTGATGAATTTGTTTGGTTGTAGTGGGTAGTTCTGTATTTTGTCGATTCCTAGCTCGTGTGCAGGTACTTAGCTGTTTCCTAATGTTCCTGTTAAATCAGCGAATGATGTAGCACTTGGCGGTACGTTTAAGAGTTTGGAGTACTCGAGATTTGCGATTTTGCTGCTCGTAATACTATCGTTCTGGAAATCGCTGTCTGCTATATATTGCTTTGTACTGATATAGCCAGATGCGTCACTAGTAACGAAACGTGAAGGCGTGAGAGCTTGCAACTTCTGAGCAGAAATCGTGTGATCAACGATATCACCGTTGACGATGTTTTATTACAATAGACGAGTACCTGCATAACTGCTGGTTGCTTGATTTAGAACATTATTTTCTGTAACATAAAGAGATGTGTTGCTTTTAACAATGCGTTTGCCAGTAAAAGTTTGGTCGAACAAGCGGCAAGCCACCACGCTCAAAATATTGGGGAAAGCACTGCTAAATGTGATATCGCCCGCCACCTAGCAATTGTACATCTAGAGAGATCCTGAGCTCTGAGTAACTGCCTAAGTCGCAGAATTGTCGACAGCAAGAACGTAGTTGTTCGCTATGTTTATACTGTTCGTGATATTTGAGTTGTTAAAAACCAACGTCAAGTTTGTGGTCACAGGATTTGCACTTTCAAAATAGAGTGGAAAATCACACGTTTAAAATTGATTGTAAAGCGAAGCTGCATGTATGTACGCTCCTTTGGCTGCCGCTCCTACGATTGTCAGGTCCCGGAAGAAATTTCCGCCGCTCTCGCATATAAGTGCATGGGTATTTACATCTCCTGACGAGTCGATTTGCACATTCGTTATTTTTATGCTGTTTGAATTCTTGATGTGAATGTGCCCTGTTATAACTAGATTCGGACTGTTCGAAACACCGCTGCTCCAGCCTTTTATCACGAGTTAAAGCTTGTTGTTTATCATCAACGTGCCCACGTTCTCACTTTGTAGCACATTGATAACATAGCCGTTTTGCGTTATACTATCTACAGCATATTGAAGTGTTTTAAAGGGTTTATCTGCACTGTACCCCCAGCCAGCAGAATCCGACCCTGTAATGAAATCGACGTATCTCTGGCGAGCTGGAGCGTCGTATAGCATCTTCTCTTGGGTCACCTATGAGTCTGCTATTTTCGCTGTTGTTATGGCTGCGTCGATTATTTTTAACGTAGAGACGGCGTCGTTTACAAGTTCTGTTCCTGTTACAATTCCATCTTACAACATGTCGTTCGTTATGACGTTTGTCGTTGCAGTGATTTTACTAAACGGTATAGAGACAATCTTGTCTTCAGAGATGTTGCCTGAGAGCTATGCATTCGTCACTGTGCCGGTTAGTTTTGTGGTTGATAGCGATGTGATATTTGCGTCTCCCAATTTGGACCATTAGAGTTGCAGTGAACCGTTGGTGATGAGAACGTCTTGCTGAGCGTTTGACGGTTGAATTTGATCTATGTTTATGTCGAGGTTCGTTGGTGGAGACCAAACTACGTTACCAGTGCTGTTTATTACTAGTAGTTAGTTTGTTTTGTTTTGTGTGTCAATTTAGTCGAGAGGAACGACAGTTTGATTGATAGTCTCAGAAGATGTGTTTTCGTTCAACATGTATATATCATTGATACTATTATCCAAAAATACTTCTCAAAAACGTATATGTCAATATTTGTAAAATCAATTGTGAAATGGAATATACAGAAGCCATCAATTGTCTGAAATATATCATAATAAGAATTGACAATTGGTGGCTTCCATATCATTTTGATCTGTTTATAGCATTAACAAGCGTTTCTGTTTCTTTCTGCGTCTGTTTTAGAATTTGTGTGATGAAGAGCAAGAGACTGCTCATACACATAGTAGAGATTTACAACGCTTGGTTTTTCTAGGAGACATTTAGAGCTGTGCTCAGAAAGACGCACATGTTAAAGAACTATAACACGTAGTGCAGATATATCGAGCAATTGTGCTTTTTGATAGCTTGGGCCTTGATATCTGTGACTGATTGCAAAGCGACTACTTCCGGATTGATGTTTAATTCTATCACATTGTTTTTCTCCATTATATATAATGCTAAAGACTGTTGATCGCAAAAGAAGAATATTGTACGACGAGCATAGAGGTTGCTATTTCAAGCACGAACACAAAGAGATAAAGCTGCCTTAAGACATGCTCACAAAGAAAAAGCTGATGAAAAAGCTATTAACAGACGTGACGAAAATCCCTGACTTTCGCAAACAGCTCGTGAAGCAGCAACACAAAGGCAACTACGTTCATGACTTCGATGGAGGACGAGGAGACATAGCAATGATTAAGTTCGAGCGACACAAAGAAGCTTTCTTGTAAAACATGCGTGATGAACTGAAGGGCCAGACAGTTCCGCAGCTCATATAAAGAATTGCAGCATTGCGTGATTACTAGAAGAGATAGAGAGACGATCCAGTGTACAGAATAAACGAGTTCTACGCTAAAAACCCAGACGCCACTGAAAAAGACTACATTGCGTTTTTGAACAAAGAGCGAGGCTCTGATGAATTCGACCTTGATAAAAAAAAAAACATCGTTGATAAAGAGAAAGAGTTAGTAGAAAAAATCACAATGAGACCGCAAATGAGCCAAGAATCGGAAGGAGATGATATAAACGAAAAAGATTTTTAGTAGGAATTGGTACAATTCGCAGAATTAGCTAAACTAAAATAAGGTGAAATTCCAGAGAGAGAAGAAGACCAGATTTCAGAAGTTCCAACAGTTGTGAAAAAATAATAGATAAAGGAGTAATAAGAAGAGAGCAAAGCGACCGATGATACAAAAACTGCAATAACGACAACTTAAGGAATTTTGTAGAAATATGGAATTTAGCCGATGAAACCAGGAAAATATGGTACCTATGGAAAACAATTCAGAGAGGCAGTTGGAAAACTGGCTGCAAAATACAAGGATTCAAGAGAATTCACTAAAACTATTTTACAAGAAGGTGAAAAGAACAAAAGCTACACAGGGCTTCCGCTTGATAGTATAGGAAGATTTATAGCTACTCCCAATGTAAATGTGCAAACGTACTCATCATACTTAAAATGGTTATCAGGCATAGACACGTATTTAAAGATAAAAGAAACAGCGAATTAATTAGACTAAATCTCTGATGCGTAAATGGACAAAATAGCTGTCTCAGCGATGATAAAAAAAATGCAGAATATGATTGAAGACTAAGAAATAGATATTAAATAATATGGCTTCACAAATTAAAAGGGGAAAGGAAGAGGATCGAAAAACTCAGCTGGTGGAACGACAGGCAGCTATTTGAAGAATTTTATGGACAAGGTTTTATAGAAGAAAAAATACAATTCTTATAAAGATTCTTTTCTTGGCGTTTTCCAACAACACGACCAGACACTCGAGAACAAGTTAAAATCTCTCACTCCTAACGACAAGATAGTGTTTTGGATCTAGAACACGAACGATTTCGACGAGAGATACGACGAGAAGGACGACCATCATTGGTACGCAGTATTCGTCGACCTGCATCATCACAACATGAACGTTTTTGACTCTTCTGGTTACTTAGATAGCGAACAGATGTCTTAAATCAAGAAATACATAAATATCTTAAAGCCAGAGTTTTTCATGAAGCTAAAAACCAACAAGAACGATATTTAGGGATCTTCGTCTTTCTGCGGACAATACGCAGTTTTGTTCTTGATTAGAATGATGAACAGCGATGGAGACTTTGCGTATTCGAGTATGAGAGACATCTCGAAAGCACAAGGAAGGAATATTTTAAGTTAGCAATTTTAGTTAATATGAAGAATACTCTTTTTTTTATGATATATATGTTCGATTAAAAATATTAAAAGGAACTCAACTACAAACCATACGAGGGGCTAGAAAAGCAAAAGGATATTTGGAAGGCATCTAAAACTTTGAAAAAAATATAGAAATTGAAACTCTTGAAAAAGAAGATTCTTATAATGTTTCTTTAAGATGAACCAGTGGAGAAGATAATCAAAAAAAGCATGTCGGCTATTACAGGCATGCGAGGTGGTATTTTCTTCAAAAGCAATAACCAGGTTGTTCCGATTCAGGGACACGAGAATTGGATCTATAGATCGTACACAACGTTCATGCGGTTTTTACGCTAATTTGGTCCAGAATTCCCTATCGACCTGCCCTTGTTTAAGAGAATCCAGAAAGCCTTAGACGACGCTGGTGTTAAGAAGATCATATGTCTAAATTAGTACATGAACGCTATGCTATTCCCTGCACTACTTGATAAAATATACGATGTAGAAATACACACAAGCATAGAGAGAATTGATGACTGGTTCATGCGTATAAACTAGTTGAAGAAGATAGTTTAAAGAAGAGAATATAAAAAAAAGTTTGGATTTGGACGAGAGCTAACAGATGCTGACGTTTCAGATCAAGAATTGGGCGAGCAATGGGGTGAAGCGAGGCGAGCAATAAAGAAAGAATTCGGGTTCGATGATCTCTTCGCTCTTATGACAAAGAAAACCAAGAAACCCAGAGAAATGGTTTTGAAAAAAAACCTAGAGGCTCTGTTGAGAGACGGATAGAATAAAAAGCAGTTTGTAAAAGTAAACATGGCTCAAAATGAAGGAGTTTTCCAATATATACCCGCAACTTTAGAGAAAGAAGTAGTAAAAAATTACATATTCAACAAACACCTAAAAGACTAGAAGACTGATTTGTGTTACATAACGATTTATACGTTAATGTATACTGATGCTTAAGGAGACAAAAATAACAATAAGGCGTTAGACGAATATCAAGAATTAAAGAGCAACAACCCTGACATGCTAACCCTATTATTTATCGAGGATCTTAACGACGTCAGACAGTAGAATTTTCTTAAGATGCTTAAAGTTTCCAGGAAACCTAAAATCTTCCATAAATTAACGTTCTATCTAAAACTGTCTATGTTCATACTTTTTTGATGTATTATATATGGAAAAAAAGACATCAGAGATGACTGCATATCACTAACGACTAATACCATTTCTGAAGCAAAAATAGTTGAATATAGGGATAGTAGGACCGTAGAATCAGGGAAAAACTGAGTTGGTGTTTAACAGCATGGAGAACATGATCGACGTGAAGAAAAACACTGAGTGCCATATCTTTATGTTTTCGACGACACTGTCGAGCGACATCAACTAGGAGCGTTTTTAGAAGTTCTAAAAAAATATCAAGTGCAAGCTATACATATACGAAGAGATACCTAACCTAGACCAAAACTAAATGCGAGAGTGGATAGAGTAACATGTAAACAAAGAAAAAGATATGCTGTCTGTGATGAAAACGCTTCGCAGCAACAAACCTTACATAGTCGAAGAAAACGATGTTTTTTATACAACGCCAAATCAACCTCGAATCATAATCGTGCTTGACGATATATTCATCGATCTCGTGAAGGTGCAGAAGCTCATGACTGTGTGTAGGCACATAAACGCCAACTTCATTATATCGACGCATTCATGGATTAATCTTTCTCCTTCGCTAAAATAATATGTCGACATATTTTTTGTTCGAAACATCAATCCTAAGCACTACAAAGATATTCACCAGAATTACATTTAAAACAGCATGGACATTACGGACTATCTAAATGTAATCAATAATGCAAATTAGATGCCTTACATGTTTTTTTATTTTGCGACGCATTTCGAGCATTTTGGCCTGTATAAGATACAGAACGGCTTTAAACAGATACCGCCCACTAAATAAAAGATTTCAATTTGAAAATGATAGAAGCCATCAATTGTCTGAATATATAATAATAAGAATTGACAATTGATGGCTTGTATATATTTTTTTTCAAAAAAAAGAGTGAAGAGAGATTTGTTATCACTTGAGTTTATATGCAGAGAGATCTATCTTCTGTAAAACGAAGAAATTATAAAAGTCGATCGATTTTGCATCTTTGTGTCCTAGGTAGTTAGCTCCGACGAATTTCATCTGTTCTGGCGTAGCGTTGTTGTCGAACATATGACATAGGACAGTCGCAGTGTACAGTTTTCGTGCGTTCTTAGGATGGTTCAAATGGAAGAAATCTAAGAAGAATTTGTCTGCGAAAGTAAACTTCGTTGGTATGTTCATGTCTTTGACATTCTTCTGCCAGAGCTGCACAGTATCGTATTCAATGCCGTATATGCGTGACAAACAGACTTTCGTGCACTATATCTTTTCTTTCTCTTCCTCATTGAGCTGCAGATTCTTAGCAGCGTTTTTGCCTTTTTGAGATAGTCCCGAGCAAACGATAGGATACATTTTTGATGTCTAGTTTGGATGAGTCTTGACTTTCTTCGCAAGCAAAGTTATAGTAGCTTTCTGGACCTCTATGCAACGCAATCCACAAAAGTATTGTACTAAGAAAAACTACGCATCTAGATGGCCTTCTCTCGCCTTCGATACGATGTACGGTATCGCAACTTTCTCGAACTAGTTCTGGTCGATGTACACTCTTACCTTGGGATCTTGTTCTTCGACGACGCCGATGTCGTTGTGTTGCAGTTCTGAATTTTTTTTCGTGATGTGTAGATAATGCATTTTGTCGAGGAAAGACACGTAATCTAAGCTCCCGTTTTCAGCAGGGAACAAATCTCTATTAGCCTCTAGAAATCTCTGTTTTGCCATCAAGAAGTATTTTTTCCTAGTATCGAAAAAATCTACGTTCTGAGCGTTCTTTGATCTCTTCTAAACAGGGAGGTCGTTCATAATGTAAGTAAGGCATTTCTCAATTTCGCCGTATATGAATTGCTTGTCGTCTTTGTGGTTGATGCAGACAGTTAGCGTGTCGAAGACGCATGCTGCTACTGCTTTGTTTTTGATTATATTCGAAATGTGTTCTAAACTAAAAAGACTTATCATTTTTATATATCTTATAATCTTAAAGGGATTTTTAATTCTTACGAGATAAGAAAAGTTAAAGTATATTAAAGAGATGTATGTATATATATGCAATCTTTATTGAAGAAGAAAATGCAACCAGATTTATAAACAATAATATGCGATTGTGCAGACATGTTTTAAGCATGTGTCTGTGATCAAGCAGAATTGCAAAAAGCACTCAAGAAAGAAAACTTGAAGAAGAATATGAGAGTATTCTTCAACCAACAGAAAGCGTTTGATGATATGAGCAACGAAGACGTCATTTTTGCGTGCGACGCAGGATTTAAAGAAGCACCAGGCGTTAAGAAATATATTGTATTTTCCGATGAAGCACAAGCAATGAAATATTTCTCTTAGAACAGAAGCGGATACGAGATAATCAGAGAAAATTAGCCCGCACTAATTATGTACGATATTGATTTTAAGCCCAAGAACTTCGGCAGCAAAAACTGTAAGAGAGAATTAGAGGAAGGATACATATTGAGAACTCTACTTGATTTTGTCTCTGCTAGATATGAAGTTTTCCGTCCTGAATTCGAAATCGACACATCACATTGTATTGCAGAGAACAAAGCTTCTTACCACATACGAGTCAAAAATATGTACGTTGACGACTTCTAGACATACAAAAACGAAGCGAAGAAGATCAACAGCGAATTAAAGAAGATTTTGAAGACACAGCTTGTTAATGACTAACTAGACGAAGAAAAATACAAAAAAGTCAACATCGTCGACTGGAAGATTTACACAAAGAACAGAGTGATGCGATTCAAGGGTCAAGGGAAGCTTGAAGACAATACTAGAGTAATCATATCTGAATAGAAACTAGAAGAGTGTTTCGTGCAACGCAATAGAAAATTCGCTCAAGACAATCTTTTTATTCCTCCTATAGAACAGAACATATAAAAACTCCTCGAATTCGACCCCAAAAAGAAAAATGGAAATTTCTACGCCAAACTAGTCATGTAGTTAGAAGAGCAAAACGATACGTTTAAAGTAGAGAACAACTTCCACAACGCAACAAAAAATGAAATGTCAAAAATACTAGAGATTATCAAAACTCTAATCTATATGATCGATTCAAGCGACTCTGGCGATTGGAGGGCTGTTTGTAGCTTCTTGACTCACTTTTATAAGGTATACGCAAAGGAGCTCCAACTCCATCCAGAATTCAACATGAAAAAATTCTTTATCGATTGGAGTCTCTCGAAATACGACGTCTACAACAACAAAGAAACCAAGAAGGAACAGAAAGAATTCATCGAGAAAGAGAACGATTACATATTCGAGACATTTATGAAGAGAGAATCTAAACAGGTCGTTTCGCACCACGGCATTATTCGCAGAGCTGTCGAATCGGCAGAGATCACCAAGGACCTTGAAAAGAAAATAAAAATGTTGAAACGCTTCTTCAACAAGACTCTCGAGCAATTTAAGGAGAATTGCGATGGACTAAACGAATATATAGAAATCAATGAGAAATTCTTCAATAGTAAACATCTCGAAGGTGAGCAGAAAGTCATTGTTTTATAGAGTCAGATGGGGACAGGAAAAAGCTACTCTAGTATGGAGCATGCGTTGAAGCTTAATTATAAGAGCACTCTTGCAGTAGGAATAAAAATTATGCAGAGTCAATAGCAAATACAAGATTTAGAAAAAATCAAAGAGTCTCTAAAGCTAGATAAAAACATCTATATGGCTTCGTATCAAGATTTTAGAGGCAACGATATGATACTTCCGCAAAGACTGTTAACGTGCTGTATAAATTCAATCTGCAGAATCAGCCACGCTGAGTTCATCTACATCGATGAAATTGACTCGCTACTCAAGTAAATCGATCTTTACAACAAAATACAAAGAAACGAAGTATACGCAAAGTTGATCGAATTAATCAGCAACGCAAAAAAAGTATTCCTGAGCAGTGCAAAGATCAACAGGCATACTGAGATGTTCCTTGAATACGTAGAGAAACTCACAGGACAAAAATGCAAGTACATAAAAAACATGTATATGCCGCAAAAAGATAGAGTCTACTATTTCGCCGAAGAGAGAGGTCAAATCGACGCAAAAATAGAAGAGCTCGTAAAGCAAGAAAAAAGAATACTGATTGCGACTGATTCTTACAAAGAAAGTGAAGTCATCAGAAAGCTTATCATTTCTCTTATTGGTGACAGCAAATAAGTGGAAAACATGGTGATGTGCATAAACTCAAAAACTTCTCACCTCGAAGAAACAAAAAACATCGTGAAGGAAAAACAGTTCCCAAAGTACTTGATTATCTCTCCTAGTGTCATACAAGGAGTCAGCATTGATTCAGAGTATTACGATTGTATGATTTGTGTGTACAAATGCAAGTCGATCGATGCGTCAGACATGCTACAGTAGAGCTTTAGGCTAAGAAGCAATACACCAGCTTTCGTTTATATAGCCGAAGGACTCAATAGCAACTATTACTCGTCAAGATCTAGCCAAAAGCTCTTCTATCTCAAAAACCAAAAAATGTTGAATATGCAGTTCTTCTAAAGTATTATGAAAGAAGATTTTACGATAGGTTGTGATTTTGAAAATCCTACGAACAGATTGATGATGGAAACGATGTATCAATAAGCTTACATGCGAAGCAATTATATTCAACGTTTCAAGCAGCTTATTACAGAGATCGGAGGCAAAATTCTCTCTCTGTAATGTGATACAAGCGAGAATGCTTAAGAGAAGAGAAAGGAAGCGGAAGAAGAATTTAAAGAAGAAGAAGATGAGTTGCTTTAGTTGAGTATCAAAGAGATGATGCTTGACAGAGATAGGTAGCACCAAATGATCATGAAAATCAGCAAAAACAGATACGGCCTTGCCTACGTAAGATTGCATGACAAGCTTGCTATCTATTAGTACAACGAAAACAATCTTATGCATGCGGAAAACAAAGGAATATGTTAACATCCTTGGGAGTGCAATAAATGTTTTGTGATCTTCGGCAAAAACGGATGGAAAGTAGACTTACAATTTATTGAGGAAAGCGAAATCGAAAGTCTCGTTTCCGCATTTCTTGACAAAAGGAAGCGAAAGATGGTTTCGCTTATAGCTGCAGGTTTATATGTCAAGCATCACAATCAACTACTCAATACGCAATTTATTACCGATGTCTCACTGTACATCGGAAGTTTCCAACAACAACTTGCATGTTTTCAGAAATTGTAAAGTCTCACTGGATACAAAACAGACCACTTCATAAACGAAGATGATGCTCCGAAACTAGATAAGAAACTGCTTATAGAGTGTGCTAAAAGCATAGACAACAATTCCTTCATAGTCAAGAATGCAAAAAAAATGAATATTTACTAGATAAGAAATGCTGTTTGGGACAAAATATACAACGCCCTTGATTGCATCGAAAAAACACATAAGAGAAAAATCAATCCTGAAACCAAAAAACGAGAGATGACAACCACAGTGAAAATCAGTACAATCGGTTTTGAAAGAATCTTGTATCTCATAATGAATTGATGATGATGATGATGATGATTATTATTATTATTATAGTTTTTTTTGTATATATTTTTTTTTTTGCATCAATCAGCGTTTTAGAGATGCGAATAAGCTTTCGTCGATTTGACGTTTTTGGCGTGTATCATGTTAGAATGTTTTCGTCTTCGGGCCATCGTTCTTGATCTGTTATGTTTGCTCTTTTTCTTTCTCTTATTCCTACTCATGCTCTTTTTATGGTTTAAGCGATTTTGGGTATTCGCCTAATCTTTTCAGCTTCTTGTCGTTTCGTAATTTACGCAGCTTTCGCTCAACAACGTCAAGTTTCTAGAATATTTGATTTAACATTTCTTACTAATTAGTATTGTCGTTGAAATAGCGGATCAGATCTCGGTCATCATCGACTATCTCCTTTGTCTCCTTAACGACGTTTTTTTCCTATTCTTGTTTCATGAATTATTTTAGTTCAGAATACATATCCTTCTCCATATATATATGGCTCCTAAACCTAATAGTTCAGAAATTTTCACAGATAAAAAAACAGGGTAAAAATATAAAAAGGTGTTTGGACAGTACGGCGAGATCTAATCGATTTCTGAGTACAGAGAAAACCCTAGCTACACACAAATGCTTAAAGATCTGAAACCTGCAACTCGTGCTAGGTAATACATAAGATAAAAACATCCAGAAAACTTTTTGCTAAGTTCGGCACTTGTGCAAGCACCTCTCGAATTTCTCATTGCTAGAGGATATGGACGTAAGTATCAATATTTACGTAAAATGTGAAAATGTATTAAAGACTTCTTTTATATAAATATGTAATCAAACATGCAATCAAATATGCAATCTGAATATTACTCTGATAAAGACGATCACTACGATCACTACGATAATGAAAATTATGATGACTAAGATTTCTCCTGGGTTTTTGAACAGCACTTCAACGTGAATTTCCATGGAATGCTAAACATCGGAAAGTACCAAAAAAAATGCATAGCACAAAACCTCTGCAGTAGGAGAGAAATAGAGCTAGATGAGATTTTAAGAGCTATCCTAGATTGGCAGATTATAGATTATGCATCAGAGACAGACAAAGAATTACAAGCTAAACTCTTAGAAGTCTTCTAGTACGAGAAGAGCAGACAAAAAATTTTAAAGGAATACAAATCAAAAATAGATGAGGAATACAGAGATTGTGTATATGATCCAAACCACGAAAATTATATACGAATCCAATTTAACGATAACGAATGTATGTTAGGAGAGCTTATGAGAAATGAACTCACTTTCGAATAGAAAATGTTGCTCGTTGTAAGAGAATAATTCTTCGATGAAGATAATGATGATGTGGAAAAATACTATTTAGAATTAGATCTGTTACCTAACGAAGGAGATGGAATGCATCTTTTCGACAAATGGAAAATATGTAAGATACAATATCACCAAGAATAAGAAAAGAAAAAAAGGTGTTTGTAATTAGAAGCGATGAAGAAGGTGTTCTAGACACCACAAAACAGTAAATCGAAATACTGGAGTAAATACATCTATCAAGAGATCGCAGAAATTTTAAACTGATCGTCCGAAAGCAATATTATTTTTTTTTTTGCCGCTGCAGCAAAGGCTGCTTTACAGAAAGAGGGTTTACAGAGAAAGAGGGTTTACAGAAGAGAAAACGCATGAGAAATGATGACAAGCCA
>JACCDQ011341294.1_pt1 | contig 20890 bp, 16 predicted proteins | sample 7446031 | NCBI WGS metagenome assembly JACCDQ01 (sample SAMN15323442, study PRJNA562643) | freshwater metagenome | isolation source: river surface water | place: USA:Blue River Watershed | collected 2017-08-17
GAACAGAGAAGTTAAGCCCCGCACCGCCGATGGTACTGAGTTCAAACTCGGGAGAGTAGGTAGACGCCAGAATTTTATTAGAGCAGAAGTCTCATCAGTAATGATGAGACTTTTTTGCGTTTAAGGCTATAATGCCAAACAAGCACTCCAAGGCTGAAAATGAATAGTTAATTAAAAATAAACCCTACAGGCAAAACTGCAGGGTTTATAGAGTTTATCTTAAGATTGTTTCAGCAAACAGAAAGTATTTTATGCGTTTTTCCTCTAAATTCAAAGAGCTCTCCCGTTGTTTTTCCTAAAATTAGTTGCCCAACGGGTGCTTCTTGCGAAATTACCATAAATTTTGTTCCGTTTAAATCAATTATTCCTGCTCCTATTGATACAAAAAAATATCCCATCGTTGTTTCTGCCAATGCTCCAAATGATATTTTCTTGAAAATGGCTTCTGTGTCTATTTTATCAAGAGATAATCTTTCTTGCCGTGCTTGTTCGTACATTCGTCCATTCATTTCTCGGTCGAGTTGCCCCATTGCTCGGGCTGTTTCGTATTTATCCCCTGCTGAACTTTTTCCTTCTTCATTCGCTGAGTTTTTGGCCGCTTCCATCGCTTCAAAAGATGTTTGCATGCGGCCTTCCACCAATTCCTTTACTTTTTCTAATAATTTTTGCTTCACGTATGATTAGTAATTTAATGTCTATTTGATTTTTTATTGTTAAGTACTTATTAAATCAAGCCATCATTCACAATTTTATTTATTCCACCAGTTAGATTTAATAAATTATGATAGTTGTGTTGTTCTCGAAGAAATTTGATAGCTTTTTGGCTACGGACACCACTCTGACAATGCACAACTATGGTTTTATCTCTACTAATTTTGGATAAATGTTTTTCTAATTCTGATAAAGGCATTAATTCCCCTCCAATATTTTGGGTTTCATATTCGTGCTTTTCTCGGACATCAATTAGCTGATAATTGCTTAGATTTTCTAATTCTTCGAAAGAAATATCATTTGTAGATTTTAAGCCACAGAATTCTTCATAATCTATGAGCTGAGTTATTGTCGATGTTACGGGCAGTTTCGGGATTTTAATAATTCTGCTTTGCATTGATAGGGTATCCAGTACTAATAATTTCCCCGAAAGAGGCTCTCCAATATTTGTTAAAACCTTGATTGCTTCAAGTGCTTGCATTGAACCGATAATTCCTGGTAGGACACCTAAAACTCCAGCTTCCGCACAATTAGGTGCTTGTTCTGGTGGTGGCGGAGTTGGAAACAAGTCTCGATAAGTGGCTGAATCTTGATGATTAAAAACTGCCACTTGTCCTTCAAAACGGTGAATAGCTCCATAAACAAAGGGTTTATTAAGCATTACGCAAGCATCATTCACTAAATATCGGGTCGGAAAATTGTCGGTTCCATCAATGACAATATCATAATTTTTGATAATTTCTAAAGCGTTGCTGGCATTTAATCGGGTTGGATATTTATTAAATTTAACCAAAGGATTTAATGCTGATAGTCGGTTAATACTTTCACTAATTTTCTCTTGTCCAACCGCCGAAGAACTATACAAAATTTGTCTTTGAAGGTTACTAATATCTATTTTATCATTTTCAACAATTCCAATTGTGCCAATACCCGCCGCCGTAAGGTATAGCAAAATAGGACTACCAAGCCCACCACAACCAATTACTAAAACCTTTGCTTGTCTTAGTTTTTCTTGTCCAGCTAAGCCAAATTCAGGCATTAACATTTGTCGATTATATCTTTGGAATTCTTCAGGTGTGAGCATGTTACAAAAGGAGTAATAAAGAAGCTATTTCTTAAAATATGTTAAATAATTAGTCTTACAACAAGCTAACGAATCATTTCACTCGTAAATGTGTAATTATTACATAGTTTTTTAATAGAAATACTAATTTTTAGACTAAAAGTACGTTTATTTGTTATTTGTAAAAAAGTTAATTCAAAATAAGTATATCTGAGAAATGAAAAAAACATTTATTGCTTTCGCTACTTTAATTCTACTAACACAATTATCGTTTGCACAAAACACAAAGACGCCAGCCGCTAAAACTAAAACTCCTGCTGCAAAACCAGTTACGACCACAAAGACTGTAGTTGTTGCTCCATCATCGGATGGTATGAAAAACGGTGTTGATTCGATTAGCTATGCTATCGGAATGAATATTGCTGGTAATTTGAAACAACAAAATCTGAAAGTTAATTCAGCTATGATGGCAAAAGCCATTGACCAAGTTTTAGGAAATCAAAATACTTTGATGGACCCTAATGCAGCAAATGCCTATATACAAGGATACTTTCAGAACGAATCAATGAAGAAAGGTGCCGCTAATAAGGCAATTGGTGATAAGTTTTTGGCCGAAAATAAAACTAAAGCAGGTGTTGTTACATTGCCAAGTGGCTTACAATATTCAATCATAAAAGAGGGAAATGGAGCAAAACCTGCTTCGTCTGATAAAGTGCAAGTGCATTATCACGGAACATTGATTGATGGAAGTGTTTTTGATAGCTCAGTAGAACGTGGACAACCAGCTGAATTTGGTGTTACGCAGGTGATTCAAGGTTGGGTAGAAGCACTTCAATTAATGCCAGTTGGTTCGAAATGGAAATTATTCATTCCTTCAAACTTGGCATACGGCCCACAAGGCCCACCAAGCATTGGCCCGAATCAGGTTTTGATTTTTGAGGTTGAGTTGCTTGATATTGTAAAGTAACAATATCGCTTTAAAATATGACATTTTTAAAATATATATTCCCCTTCAGGGGACGAGGATTACAAATTATGAAAAGAATCATCGTTCTACTAACCTTAACTGGCCTTTTTGGTTGCTTTGAAAACAAAGCCCAAAATCAAAATTCGTCGTCGCCTACGTATGGCTACAACGATTTGAAACCTACTCGCACGCAAGAGCAGGTTGAGCAGTTTGCTACCCAGTTTTTGAGTTATCACCACTACCAAAAATTTAAGCTCGATGATGATTTTTCGTCAAAAGTTTGGGATAATTTCTTGAAAGATGTAGATGGTGGACATTCTTATTTTCTTGAAAGTGACATCAAATCTTTTGAAAAATACCGTAATAGTATTGATGAAGACTTATTGGAAGGAGATTTGACTGCTCCTTTTGAGGTTTTTAATCTTTATCGTAAACGCTATAAAGAGCGTCACGATTTTATTATGGCTTTGCTTGATAAACCCTTTGACTTTACGGTTGATGAAAGCTATGAAACTGACCGAGAGAAAACCCCTTGGGCGAAATCAACGGCTGAGTTAGACGATGTTTGGCGTAAAATTGTAAAGAGCCAAGTACTTGACCTCAAATTGAGTGGAAGTAAAGATAGTGCAACGATAGCAACACTAAAAGACCGCTACAAACGTTGGGAAGGACGTATTGCCAAATGGAGAGCCGATGATGTTTTCCAATCGTTTATGAATGCGTTTTCTGAAACCATCGACCCGCACACTAACTATATGATTCCGAGTACGGCGGCTCAGTTCAATATCGAAATGAGTCAGTCGGTTGAAGGTATCGGGGCTTCGTTGAGAAATGAAGGCGATTATGTAATGATTGCTGAAATTATTCCTGGGGGACCATTATTTAAAAGTGGACAAGCTACGAAGAACGATAGAATTGTGGCTGTAGCTCAGGGAGAAAACGGACAGTGGCAAGATATTGTGGGCTGGCTGACTGATGATGCCGTAAAGTTGATTAGAGGAACGAAAGGAACTGTTGTACGTGTAAGGCTTCTACCAGGTGATGCACCTGCGGGTTCGCCGACAAAAGAACTTCGTTTAGTTCGTGAAAAAGTAAAACTCGAAGAGGCAGTGGCAAAAGGTAAAGTTGTACCAATGAAAAAAGATGGTAAAGACTATAAATTGGGCGTAATTGATATCCCAATGTTTTACCGTGATTTTGAAGATGCTCGTCGTGGTGGCGATTTTCAGAGTACAACCAAAGACGTAAAACGTTTCTTGAATGAATTTAAAACTAAAGGGGTAGATGGTGTAGTAATTGACCTGCGTAATAACGGTGGTGGTTCGTTAACTGAAGCGATTAATCTTACAGGCTTATTCATCACAAAGGGCCCTGTTGTGCAACGCCGTGATAATAATGGTAGTATTGACGTAGAAAGCGATACTGACCCTGAGTTGGTTTATAATGGCCCATTAGTAATTCTTCAAAATCGTTTTAGTGCTTCGGCATCAGAGATTTTTGCAGGAGCTATTCAAGATTATAAGCGTGGCGTGATTGTTGGCGAACAATCTTTTGGAAAAGGGACAGTTCAGCAATTAGTTGATTTAGACCAGTTCTTATTGGCTCCTCGTACGGCATCTACTGATAAAAAACCAGCGGTAGGTTTCGACCAAAAAGAAAGATATGGACAACTGAAATTGACAACCGAAAAATTTTATCGCATCACGGGTAACAGCACACAACGTAAAGGAGTTGCGGCTGATATTTTATTGCCAACGCCTTTCGACCCAGAAGAAATGGGAGAAAGTTCGCAACCAAGTGCATTGCCATATGACCAGGTAAAAACTTCTGATTACGAAAAAACAACGGTTATCAACGAGAAAGTACTTGCTAAATTGCAAGAGAAATACCAAGCTCGTTTGAAGTCAGACCAAGAGTTGAAGCAATTGACCGATGACTTGGCTGAGTATCGTAAGATAAAAGATATTACAGTTATTTCATTGAATGAAGCGAAACGCAAACAAGAGCGTGACGAAAACGAAAAACGTAGAAAAGCAGTAAATAAGCTCAGCTCTGGGGAAAAAGATGAAAAAGAGAAGGATATTATCCTAACTGAGAGTGAACGTATTCTATGCGATTTGATTTCATCATCACAGAAGTAATAATCAAACTTTTTCCTTAATACTAAAGAAAGCCCCAGATGAGCCAATCAACTGGGGCTTTCTTATTTTTTTGAGGTTAAATTGTTTTCTTTTATTGGTATTTCATAACTTTGTATATAACCTATGATGAAATTCGATGACAACTGATACTTATACACAAATGTCGATGTTTGATTTGTGGCGTCAGAATCATTATTTATACAAAGATAAATATACTTCGCACCAGACGTCGTACATCGAAAATCTGTTGCCCGAAATTGCCGTTCAATTAAATGTTTATGATATTATAGACATTCTTCAACGTCGATTTGGCAATGATATTATTCAAAAGGCATTAGACCCTAATAGAGGTATCGAAAGCCCTGTGAGCTATCACCAAGATAGCCAATGGTTGAAAAAGTCGAATATGGTGGGCATTAATGTCCGCACCATTGGGAATTTTTTCAATGTTGTCAAATACGCTCTCACGATTCCAAAATCACAAGATTCGATACATTTATTGCCAATTTGGGAGCCAGGAGTAGTTGGTAGCCTCTATGGGATGACGAGCTTTAATATTAATACTGAGTTTTATAGTCAAGAATTGGCTACGGCGATTCCTTCGCTTAATTCGGTCGAGACACAACTTAAATTTGTTGTGAATATCTTGCACGCAATGGGTAAGAGCGTAGGAATGGACGTGATTCCGCACACTGACCGTTTTTCGGAAATGGTAATTGCATATCCTCGTTTCTTTGAGTGGGTGCGTAGAGTTGGGGGAAGAATTACAAGTAATTCGGAAACGATTTATAGGGAAGTTGAAGAAATTATTTGGCATTATTTAGTACGTAACGGCACTGCCAACGGGACACCGATTTCTTACTCAAAAAATACTTTGTTTTCGCCCGAAATACCAATTCTGAGCGATGAACAGCGATTAGAAATAATATTCGGTCACAAAGATGATTCTCAGGGCCGACTCCGTCGTCGAATTGAGTTAATGCACGAATTGATTTACCAAGGTTATGAAACACTTCCGATGACGATGGCACCGCCGTATCGCGGGCTGCACATTAACCCTGAAGAGTTTGTGATTGATGAAAACGGAAACCGTTGGTACACGTATGAGTTTGACGAACCACAGGCGATGTCAAGAGTTTTTGGGCCTTTGGCACGCTACAAGTTTTTTCATTCAAAAGATGATAATGCGAATTGGGAATTAGATTTTGAAAATCCGAATAGATATGCGTGGGAGTATTTCTGCCAAAAAGTGTATGAATGTCAGAAAGCATATAATTTAGACTTCATGCGGGGCGATATGGCTCACGTACAGCCACGACCGATGGGTGTACCTGTGAAACCAGATGAATACTACGACCCGCTGATGGCCGTAAAGCACTATGTACAGAAACAAGGCGTTAGGCATTTCGCATTCTTTGCTGAAACTTTCTTGGTCGAACCAGACTTTATGGGTTATGGAGATGAAAATGACCACTTAGAAGCAATAGATGCTGACTCAACGCTCGGAGATTTACAGTCGTCGGTAGTAGGTTCGGCCGAATTTATGCAGAAATTTGTGAAGTATAATCAATTACTTCGCAGCCGTAAATTTGCCCCTAATTTTACGGTCATGACTGCCGATAAAGATGACCCCCGTTTTGATGAATTTTATCGAACTGCCAATTACCTGCGTTTGTTTGTTTCGTTGTTTTTAACTGATATGCCAAGCTATGTAGGTCTGGGCTTTGAAACACGCAATATGCACCTCGAACGGGGGCTAAATGAAGAATATACCAAACTTTATGTATTTGCTATTCGTGATGACAATGACCGAGATAAAGTCACACACGGGCCATTTATTTGGGGTAAAAACCACTATCAGTTTGGTTTGTTTCAGCAGATGCACCAATTGGCCGAACATATTTGGGAAGAAATCAAGGGGCGTTCGGTGAAGTGGCTTTTAGAACCAACCGAAGAACAAAAATTGATGATTTGGACGCTTCAAGATAATCCGAAGTACATTTTTGTGGTAAATTTCGACCCACATAATGGTATCGACGAAAATCTTTTGCGAGAAAAGACGTTTAATCATCCACTTAACCAACTCTTTACTACTGGACATTACAGCCAACAGCACGAATGCAGGGTTTATCGGTTGGAGGATTGATTTATTTCTTCAAAAATAAAGATATATTATGGAAGAAAAGCATTACGATTTTGAACGACCTATTTCAGAAATTCGTTATAACTTTAAAAGTATTAGCCAAGAAAAAGAAGTTTCTAAACGAGTAATTTTTACTACTTCAGATTATCAAAACTTTTATAATTTAGCTTTAGTTGATGTTTTTGATGATGGTAGTATTTCTGATATTTCGGAAACTCGAAATAAAGATATGGTAATGGTTTTAGCGACAGTTATCAAAATTATTGAAGAATTCTTGAGTAAATATCCCGATGTTTTTCTAATATTTCAGGGTAGTGATAAAAGACGGCAACGGTTGTATCGACTAATTATCAGCCGAGAAATGCCCAATATTGAAAAAAAGTTTATAGTTTTAGGTGGATTTGAAAACTCACAGCCAGAACACTTTCGACTTAATCAAGAATATGATTATTTCATTATTTCAAAAATAAGATGAAAAATAAGCCAATATCTCCAATACAAAAGACTGGTTATCAAGTAGTTGACGATAAACTAAGAGCGGCTAATTCATATTTAAAGACAATAGATATGAATAAATTACACGAAACTATTCGCCAAGCTCAAAAGGAAAAATAATTTCTTGAATAAACTTACGCTAAAGTCTCATGCTTACACAATAGGTATGAGGCTTTAATTATGCTACGATTATGGATTTCGGAAAACTTAAAGATATTTCAGATGTTGATTTTACGCTTCCGCCAGATAATCCATTAACTGCTCTGACCCTTGCGGCAGTATCTTCGATAACTTCTAAGCCCGATTTATACTTTGGCCCACCAATTTGGGCGAATAAAAGCTGGGCAGGTAAGATTTATCCATCAAATGCCAAAGACAAAGATTTTCTGTATTATTATACTCGCCAGTTCAATACTATTGAACTGAATGTGACGCATTACCAAATTCCGACTGAAGAAACCATCATTCGGTGGAAAGAATCGGCTGCCGATGGGTTTAAATTTTGTCCGAAATTTCCGCAAGTAATTAGTCACGACCGCCAATTGATTGGAACTGAGTTTCTTACCGAACAATTTTGTACAGCTGTTTTGGGCTTAGAAGAGCATTTAGGAATGACCTTTTTGCAGCTTTCGCCAATGTTTGACCCTCGTAGGCTAAAAAGTTTAGAAAATTACTTAAAATCTTTACCGCCAAATTTCCCTGTTTCGGTTGAGTTTCGTCATTCTGATTGGTTTAAAGACCCAAAAGTTTGGGCAAATACTTGTGCAATGCTCACCGAAATGAAAGTTGGAACGGTAATTTCGGATGTAGCTGGCCGAAGAGATGTGCTTCATGCAACACTCACTACGCCAAATCTTACCCTTCGATTTGTAGGCAATGAACTGCACCCAACCGATTACACTCGCATCAATGCATGGTGCGAGCGTATAAAAACTTGGATTGATATGGGATTAAAAAGTGCTTATATTTTTGTGCATTGCGGAGATAATGAATTTGCTCCAGAACTCACAAAATATTGGATAAATAAGATTAATGCGAAAACTGTCCTAAATCTACAAGAACCTAAAATAATTCCGCAGGTTGTACAGGGGAGCCTGTTCTGAAAAAAATGTTGCTTTATATTCTACAAGTCCATAAATTGCATTAAATTCATGAATATTATCCACTTTACAACAAAGATTTTTTTTCCTGACAAATTTAGCGAACAAAATAAGCCCGACGTTTCGTTGGGTTTTATTTTTTAGGGAAAAACAGATTTTATAAACATCAAGAAACAAAAAATACTTAATTGAAGCTATGCAAGCAATATTAGTTTACTGTGGAGCAAACCCTGGAACAAAACCTATTTATAAAGAAACTGCCGAAAAACTGGGCAAAATTTTAGCCGAAAACAATATTCGTCTTATCTACGGCGGAGGAAGCGTTGGGCTAATGGGGATTATAGCAGATTCGGTTTTGGCCCATAGCGGACAAGTAACGGGTATTATTCCGCACTTTTTAGACCGTATGGAAGTTGGGCATAAAAACTTACCCGAAATGCACAAAGTAGAAACTATGCATGAGCGTAAGGCTCTGATGGAAAAACTCTGCGATGGTATTATTACATTGCCAGGTGGCTATGGTAGTATGGACGAGCTTTTCGAGATTTTATCGTGGTCGCAGCTGGGGCTTCACCAAAAACCAGTAGGTTTACTAAATGTCAATGGTTTTTATGACCACCTTTTGAAGCAATTAGATGTTATGGTAGAAGAGGGTTTCTTGAAATCTGAAAATAGGGGATTGGTACTTGTGGCTGATACTATTGAAGAATTGATGGAGAAAATGTTAAGTTTTAAGGCTTCTTACCACGAAAAATGGTTGAATAGAGAGCAGATTTAAGAAGGTAAATCACTTTTAGTTTATCTTTGTAAAAAACTTCGATACTTATTATAAAAAACCATGTCTATTGCCGAATTATATCAAAAATTTAAAGTCAGCAACGGAATCTCGACCGATACCCGAAAAATCAATGAAGGAGTAATGTTTTTTGCTCTAAAAGGCGATAAATTCAATGCCAATTCTTTTGCACATGAAGCACTCAATAAAGGTGCAAAATACGTGGTAATTGACGAGGCCGAATATGCTACCGACGAACGCTGCATTTTGGTTAACGACGTGCTTTATACGCTCCAAAAATTGGCCAATTATCACCGTCAACAACTCAATATTCCATTTGTAGGTATGACTGGCTCAAATGGCAAAACAACATCAAAAGAGTTAGTTGCGGCAGTTTTATCAAAGAAATTTAAGACTTATTACACCAAAGGAAACCTCAATAATCATATTGGTGTACCGCTTACCTTGCTCGGAATTGATGATAGTTATGAAATTGCAGTAATTGAAATGGGGGCAAACCATCAAGGTGAAATCAGAGATTTATCTAATATTTGCGAACCGACGCATGGCTTTATAACGAATGTCGGAAAAGCTCATTTAGAAGGCTTCGGTGGCGTTGAAGGTGTGAAAAAAGGAAAAGGAGAGCTGTATGATTTTTTAGCTAAGTCAGGAGGAACGGTTTTTGTGAGTGCTAAAAGCACAGCTTTGCTCGAAATGGCAGCTCAGCGAAAGTTTAAAGAAAGGCTCGATTACTTGGCCGATGACGAGGTAATTATGTTGCAGGATTCGCCAGTAGTTACATTCTCTGCAAATGGCTCTGAGTATGAAACACATCTACCAGGCTCATATAATTTTGAAAACATTGCTGCGGCCTTGGCCATCGGTAAATACTTTGGAGTATCGTCAGAATTAGCTTATGAAGCGGTGTCAGAATATAATCCTGATAATAACCGTTCACAGATAGTTGAGAAAGGTACAAATAGTATTTTGCTCGATGCCTATAATGCTAACCCATCATCAATGTCGGCTTCGATTCAGAATTTTATTAATCTGAAAACTGATAAAAAGAAGGTTGTGATTTTGGGCGATATGTTTGAACTGGGAGAAGAAGGCCCTGCCGAACACCGTATGATTGGTGAATTAGTAGCCAAAGGAAATTTTGATTTGGTAGTGCTGTTCGGCGAGCTGATGACAAATGCACTTGAGTGTCTACCCAATGCTTTTTATTTCTCCGATAAATTTTCGTTACACAATTGGTTAATTGATAAGCAATTAAAAGATTCGTATGTTCTGATAAAAGGTTCGAGAGGGGTTAGTTTGGAGACGGTCGTACAATTTTTATAAGAATAAAAATATATTTAAAGGGGTATTTTTAGCAGAATATCCCTTTTTTATATCTCAGGCTTTCTTCTGAAATGTTACACACAAGTGCTTGTGTAGGAGCAAAGTCTGATTGGTGTTGAGGTTGTGTTGTTCTTGTAGAATTTTTTTTTCTTCTTGGTTTGAAGTTTTACGTATCATACGCCTAAGTGTTCGGAACGACCGAAGATGAAGAAAAATACCTAAGAATAGATACGAAATCAAAGAGCTTATACTCAGTTGATTGGAATGAATTTTTTGTAGTTTCAAGCCAGCTAAACTTGCGAGCGTGCGTAAGCGTTGGGCTGTGCAAAGATATACCCTACCATTATAAATGTGGCTATCATCATAGCCAATTATGCTTGCTTCGTTAGATAAAAACATATCGCCTCGCTCGGCTTCTACCCATAGGTTTCCGAGGCGACCATTTAGGCTGCTATTATTGGGCTTTGTTACGATTAAAATGCCGTTAGGTTTAAGAATTCTTGAAAGCTCTTGTAAAAGTGCGGTCTGATTCGGAATATGTTCGATGGTTTCCATCAAAAGCACATAATCTGCCGAATGAGTTTCGATGGGTAGTTTTAGGTTTAAATCAATGGGCTGGCAAGTTAGATTTTCGCTTCTAAAAATATCTGGATACATATCAAACGCCCTCACGTTTGCACCTGCATAATGCCACAAATTCGCCACATAACCCGAACCTGCCGAAACATCAATCACAGTTTTTGATTTCACATCGTTTTCTTCAATAAAACGATGAATAAACTCTAAAGCCGCTCCTTTTGAGTGTGGTACTTGTTTGATTTGTGATTTATATTTCGACATTAGGGGTTGTTGTTTTGTATAGTTTTACATTGTTGCAAATTGTTAGTTTTTGTTTTACAAGAGATTTTAATAACTCATTCAACAATCTGCAACAAAACCCATCAAACAATTTAAGATATATCAATAGGTTTTGATTTAAACTTAACCTTCCATCTATCAATTTGTTTTTTGAAACGAAGTGTAAAGTTTTCTTCAGGGTCGGGCAATTGCCCCAAAAACTTAGTTCCGATTTTCAAATAATTCTTGAAAAAAGTATTGCTACTCATGCCCCATTTCAATATAAATTCGGTGCGACCATCGTTGCGTTTTACTCGGCCTGTGCTGCGGCTGGCAAAATGATATACCCGACTTTTACCCAAACCTTTATAATATCTTACTCCATAATGCCAGAGTTTTATCATAAAATCGGGGTCGCTGTACATCCCTGGGAAAAACTCAACGCTCAAACCACCGACTGCTCGATAAACAAAAGTCGGCAAAACCATCGGATACCACTGACTTCCATTCCAATCTTCTTTTGGGTAAGTAGCGTATTCGGCCAAAAACTTTTCTTCATTAAATTCCGATGGGTGAGTGCCGTAGTTTTTGTCGGCTATCACACAGGCGTTGCCTTTGTCAAAACCCTCAATCATGGTTCCACTAATGCACCATTTATCGTCTTTTTGTTTGGCTACTTCCTCAAACAAATAAAAATCCCAATCGGGGCAGAGGTACATATCATCATCAATAAAGACTAAGTATTCGGCAATGGCAAGGTGCGAAGCAGCGTTGAAACCATAACAAACACCCGAATTCTGTGAGCTTTTGGTGTAGCTAATATCACCTTGAGCAATTACCCAATCCTCAGAACCATCGTTCCCTTCGTTTACGTGAACAATGATTTGGTGTTTGTATCTACTATTTTTTTTGATACTATTGACTGCACATTTTAGATAGTCAAGATTATTCCATGATGGAATGAGTATAGAAAAAACAGGAGAATAGTCTAAGGCTACTTTTTTATGAATAAAATCCATAGAGGAAATGAAGAATGTAAAATGAAGAATGTAGAACGGGTCGGTTGAGAGAGTAAGAATGTAGAATTAATGATATATTTGTCCTTAATTCTACATTCTTCATTTATGTCATCACCATCCTTTGCGTAAGACGTAGGCAATGTATGCCACATCTTCTTCGGTTACTTTTGCATGAAGAGGTAATACTAAGTAGCGTTCTTCGATGGCATCCATCTTAGGGAATTTTCCTTCGGTACGGCCACCAAAAATGCTATATTTATCGTTTCGGTAATGTACTTGTCCTGACTCAATGCCGTGTTCACGGAGGTGCTTCATCAAATTTTCACGGTCGTCAACTTCGGCAGTAAGTAGCCAAGCAGCGTGTTCACGGTCGGTGTATTCGCTTCCGATTACTCTGATTCCTTTGATATCCTTCAGTAAATTGCAGTAGAGACGATAGAGCTTCTGACGATGAGCCAAGTGGTCATCAAACTCGTCGATAGCCGCAAGGCCAATACTGGCAGCAATATCAGTCATTTGGTATTTATAACCTACTTCGGTAATGTCATTTTCCCAAATACCTTTTTGTTTACTGCTACGGTCGATACCGAACCAACGTAAACGCTTTGCTTTTTCAACCAAAGAGTGGTCTTTTACAACTAACATTCCACCATCACCAGTCGTAATGTGTTTGATTGCTTGAAACGAAAACATCGTGAAATCGCTTTGACTACCGATATACTCACCTTTGTATTTTGCTCCAACGGCATGAGCGGCATCTTCAATTATGGCGATATTGTGCTTGCGGCCAAGTTCCCAAAGTTCGTCCATATCACATGGCAAACCACCATAATGCACACAAACAATGGCTTTGGTTTTTGGTGTAATAAGTTGGGCTACGTGTTTTACATCAATATTTAAGTTGGCATCAATATCGGCGAAGACAATTTTTACACCCATGTACAAAAAAGGAATATTTGTAGCGGTACAAGTAAAAACTGGGGCAATTACTTCGTCGCCTTCTTTGAGGCCAGCCAGTAAATACGATAAATGTAGGGCGTCAGTTCCTGAACCAACCGCAAGGCTTTTACAAGGAGCGGTAAATTTCTGTTCAAAACGTTGTTCGAACTCATCAACTCTTGGACCTTGACCAATCCAACGAGTATTCAAAACTTCGCTTACGTTCAAAGCAGCTTTGGCTGGAATATTCGGATGAAATAGAACGATACCGTCACTTGTATCCATGACAGGAAACTCGTTCATGGGCTTTTCAGCAGTCATAAACAATAGTTAAGTTTTAGGTTAGATTGTCCAGGTATTTCTGGAAATTCATGTTTCACGTTTAAAAGTTCAATAATTAAATTTAATTTAATTATTGAGATATGAAACAAAGTTAGTATTATATATTTTAATATTCTACAAAAAAAGGATTTTTATCATAAATTTTAATCTATTAATCTATACATTTACTTGGTTAGTGTGCTATTTTATGCGTAATGAAATGCTAAATTATAGTATTAATGACTAATCTTGAAAGTGCGAAAGGTGTTGGGTTAAAAATAAAAAAAATAGGTAATAGGCATTTATAATCAAGATTTTGGTTTATAAGATAAGGGTGGAAGGTCTTAAAAATATTAGATTGAGTGGGGTAGGAGCGGATAAATATTTCAATAAAATACTATTTATTGTCTGTACCTTTGTGGTATGGATATTCATCAACAACATTCGCAAGTATTGACCAATCTGGGTATTGAGAAACTCAATCCGATGCAGGTTTCGGCACAAAAAGCAATTACTGCCCAAAACAGTGATACTCTTTTACTCGCTCCTACGGGCTCAGGAAAAACACTGGGTTTCTTGATGCCAGTTTTGCAATTACTCAAACCCGAACAAACAAAAGTACAGTGCTTGATTTTGGCACCTTCGCGTGAGCTGGCTTTGCAGATTGAGCAAGTTTGGAAAAAAATGTCAACTGGTTTTAAGGTAAATGTTTGTTATGGCGGGCACCCGATGGCTACCGAAATACAGAATTTATCAACTCCGCCCGCTTTATTGATTGGTACACCTGGCCGAATTTCCGACCATATTACTCGCAATACATTTGAGCTTGATGGAATTACAACGTTGGTTCTTGATGAATTCGATAAATCGTTAGATTTGGGTTTTCATGACCAAATGTCTTTTATTATTGGAAACTTACCGAATCTCAATAAAAGAGTATTGGTTTCGGCTACGGCGGGCATTGAGATTCCCGAATTTACGGGTCTGACAACTCCAAAAGTGTTAGATTTTTTGCCAGAAAAAAATACCGAAAATGAGCAACTAACGATGAAGTTGGTGATTTCGGACGAAAAAGATAAACTTGATACAGTCTTTGATTTAGTTTGTTCTCTCAATTCGGAAGCTGCCTTAATTTTTTGTAATCATAGAGATGCTGCCGAAAGGACGAGCGAATTTCTGAATCAAAAAGGTATAGTAGCTACTTTTTATCATGGTGGCATGGAACAAGATGCTCGAGAACGTGCATTGATTAGATTCAGAAATGGCAGTGTAAATTATTTAGTCACGACCGACTTAGCGGCCCGCGGGCTGGATATTCCTGAAATGAAGCACGTTATTCATTATCATTTGCCGCGCCAAGCCCACGAGTTCGTGCATCGTAATGGTCGAACAGCACGTATGCACGCTTCGGGAACTTCTTACTTGATTTTTAGTAGAGATGAAGAACGCCCAACCTATGTTGAGAAAAATTTAGCCGAGTTGACGCTTTCAAAACGTTATCCTTTACCTCAACTTCCCGAATATCAGACGCTTTATATTAGTGGAGGAAAGAAAAATAAAATCAATAAGATAGATATTGTAGGATTTTTATCACAAAAAGGGCAACTCGAAAAAGGCGATTTAGGACTTATCGAAGTGAAAGATTTTACATCGTTCGCAGCCGTGAAACGCTCAAAAGTAAAGGCTCTTTTGCAGCTTATTAGAGAAGAAAAAATGAAAGGTAAGAAATATAAAATTGAGATTGCAAGGTAATTTTTGTAAGACGATAGTTAACGAATTACTCAGTCTACAATATTCAGAAATAAAAAACGGTCAAGGTTTATAATCTTGACCGTTTTCTTATCATTATACAGGGAAATTTTGCTTATCGTGGACTAATTTCTTCTACCTCTACCTTCGCTACGATTTCCACCATCGTTTGCAGGTCTTTCGCTACGCTCGGAGCGGTTGCCTTCGTTACTACGCTCACCACGTCCACGATTGCCTTCCGAAGTAGTAGGCATACTACGCTCGCTACGGCTCGATTCTGCTCCACTGCCGCGACCGTAATTATCCGAACGACTTTCGCCTGTATTTGGGCGGTTGTTTCTTGAATCGTTACCGCTGTCACGTGGGCTACGGTCAGTGGGAGGAGTTACAGGTGAATTTTCGATTCCACCTCTCGAACCACGCTCGTTATTGCTCCAATCTGGGCGACCGTTATGACCATTGTCATTACTTCGTGAACCACGCTCGTTGTTGTTCCAGTCAGGGCGAGAATTACGATTATTGTCATAACCATCTCTCGATGAGCGACCATTGTTATCCCAGTCTCTTGAAGTACGGTTGTCGTAGCGACCACCTTCATAACTACGAGAATTATTATTGCTGCGATAACGACTACGCTCGCTGTAATATTCACGGCCTACACGATTTCGGTCATTTCTGTACCAGCCATTATAGTTGGGGCGAGGAACGTATCCTAAACGAATGCTTCCGAAACCACGACGGTCGAAACGATAGAAATCAAATCCACCTTGATAATACCAACGAGGATACCCACGAAGGTCGTTCCAAGCCATATCAAAGCCATAGAATCTACGGTCGAAATCATATAGTTCGATGCCTACTTGGCGATTAAGATACGCTACGTCGTCCCAGATTTCTTGTTGCTCCCAACGGTTAAATATTCCATCTGATAAATAAGCATATTCTTTGCGTTCTACGTCTTCTAAGCGTCGGTACAAACGGTTGGCTTCATTTCGAGTAATTAGACCATTCTGAATACCATTGCTGATACGTACACGAATATCCCAGTGCCAGTCAAATTCGTCATCGTAATAATAGCGGTCATCATCATAGCCATAATTGTTTCCGTAGTTATCATAAACTCCGCCACCATATTGTGCATTTGCCGAAAGAATAGTAGCGAATACCATCATTGCAGCTATCATGAAATTTCTCATCGTCTTAAAGAATTAATTGTTAATTTATACTTTAGATGCAGAAAGATATCAAAAGGTTTGCTACTGATTTGTTAATTGATTGTTAATGGGTTTTTAGTTGTTATAAGTGATTGGTTATGAGTTTATTAAATAAATTTATTAATGTTTTTTTTGCTAAATTGAAGGATGGATTTTTAGCGTATCAACAGTACAAATTTTATTTTTAAATACACACTATTTGATAGTTTAAAAACCTGTCTTACTTTTTAATCTTATTTACAATTTTGTGTATGTTTGTTAAATCATTTTCATCACTCAAACGCATAAGCCCTTTTTATGAAATCGTTCTGTCTATTTTTTTTACTATCCTTTCCAATATTTGCCCAAAAAACTGTTTCGAGTAAATTTTCGACTGCCGAAATTGCTCGTTTTCAGCAACAAGCCAAGCGTGTAAACATCATTCGAGATAACTGGGGGATTCCGCATATTTATGGAAAATCGGATGCTGACGCTGTTTTTGGTTTGCTCTACGCCCAATGCGAAGATGATTTCAAGCGAGTAGAAATGAATTATATCGAAAAATTGGGTAGAATGTCCGAAATTAAAGGAGAATCCAGTCTTTACGATGATTTACAAATAAAATTATTGATTGATACCACCGATGCCATTGCCGACTATAACAAAGCCGAGCCGTGGATGAAAAAACTACTTAATGCCTATGCCGATGGTATTAACTTCTATCTTCATACGCACCCTAACACAAAACCTGCCTTGTTGACCCGATTCAAGCCATGGTATCCGCTTTTGTGGACTGATGGCAGCATTGGAGCAATTAGTACAGCTGATATTACAACGGCCGAATTGAAAAATTTCTACTCGGGTGATAAAGTTACATACACCGCCGAACCCAAAGACCCCGAGAATCAAACGGGCTCGAATGGTTTTGCTTTTTCGCCTAAAATCACGGCTTCGGGAAATGCTATTTTATACATTAATCCGCACGTAACCTTCTATTTCAGACCCGAAGTACAAGTAACGAGCGAAGAGGGGCTAAACGCTTATGGGGCTGTAACTTGGGGGCAAATGTTTGTTTATCAGGGATTTAACGATTATTGTGGTTGGATGCACACCTCGTGTAATGTTGATGTGGCCGATGTATATGCCGAGAAAATCACGAAAAATGGAAACAAATATTTCTACGAATACGATAAACAATTAAAACCAGTTACGGAGAAAAAAATTAGCATTAGCTACAAAGATGGCGATGGCTTAAAAACCAAAATTTTCACCACTTATTATACGCATCACGGGCCAATTATGGCAAAACGCAACGACCAATGGATAAGCCTAAAATCATACAATCGCTCCATGACAAGTTTGATTCAGAGTTGGAAACGCACAAAAGCTAAAGGTTTTGAAGATTACAAAAAAACAATGGATTTGCGAGCGAATACATCAAACAGCACCGTTTTTGCCGATAATAAAGGAAATATTGCTTATTGGCACGGCAATTTTGTGCCTGTGCGAGACCGCAAACTCAATTGGGCAAAAGTAATGGACGGAAGCACCTCAGCCACGGAATGGAAAGGTTTGCATACCGTTGACGAAACTGTACATGTCTATAACCCTACAAATGGTTGGCTACAAAATTGTAATTCTACACCATTTTCAGCAGCGGGAGCGATGAGCCCGAAGAAAGCAGATTATCCGCCATATATGGCACCCGATGGTGAGAATTTTAGAGGAGTAAATGCCGTAAAGGTTTTGGATAAAGAAAAAAGCTATACGATTGATAAAGTGATTGCGGCAGGGTATGATACAAACTTGGCGGCTTTTGAGGTCTTGATTCCGTCGTTGATAAATGTTTTCGAGAAAAGCGTAAAACCTACCGATTCGCTTTATGCAGCATTGAACGAGCCAATAGCGGAGCTGAAAAAATGGAATTATCATTCGTCAGAAACTTCGGTAGCTACTACTTTGGCCATTGAATGGGCAGGGAAACTCAGTACAACTCTACAAAAATTGTATATAGATGAAGGTGAAGACGACCAAGTAGCTAACGTAAAACGATTTGCCGCATCGGCCACGCCTGAGCAAGTTTTACCGCCATTATTGGTCGTGGTGAATGATTTGAAAAAGAAATTTGGTAAATGGCAAATGCCGTGGGGTGAGATAAATCGCTACCAAAGAGTATCTTCTGATATTCAGCAAAAATACGATGATGCCCAACCGAGCGTGCCAGTGGGTTTTGCTTCGGCACTTTGGGGAATGTTGCCGTCGTATAATAGTCGTTATTATGCAGGCACGCAGAAGCGTTATGGGGTGAGTGGCAATAGTTTTATTTGTGCCGTAGAATTTGGCCCAAAAATCAAGGCAAAATCATTATTGGCTGGCGGTGAAAGCGGCGACCCAAGCTCAAAACATTTCAACGACCAATTGGAAATGTACACCAAAGGTAAATTCAAAGATGTACTTTTTTATAAGGAAGATGTGCTGAAAAATGCCGAGCGTACTTATCATCCTGGGGAGTAAGATATTTTAAAGCCTGTAAATTTTAAAATTTACAGGCTTTTTTGTAATAACCGTCGCTTTATAAAATTTTCGTACAATAAGTTTACGATAGATTAAAACCCTTTAATCTGCTTCTTCGTATATGGAGAAAACTTAAACTTAGAAATACGTATGAATCCAACTAAAATCAAGATGCTTTTGGGAGCATCTGCGATAGCTTTAACCCTTTTTGTTTCTTCATGTGAAAAAGATTCCATGAATACTCCTAAGCCAGATGTCACATTCTTCGCTCTTACTGATGGCAAACAACTTTTGAAAATTAATGCCATGAATTCAGAAATGGCAACTGCAACTACACCAATTACTGGTTTAATGACCAATGATGCTTTAACTGCCATTGATTTTCGTCCAGCTACGGGCGAGTTGTATGGCGTGAGTGCTATGAATCGCTTGTATGTAATTAATCAAGAAACTGGAGCCGCAAGAGTAATCGGAACGGCGGCACTTAGCCCAGCAATTAGCGGTACGGCAGTTGCTTTAGATTTCAACCCAACCGTTGATAGAATCAGATTAGTAACAAATACTGGCCAAAATCTACGTTTACACCCAGAAACTGGTGCAGTAGCTGCTACTGATGGTGTGATTAATGGCGGTATGAGTCCAAGCATTGAGTCGGTAGCCTACACAAACAACATAGCTGGAGCTTCGACAACGGTTTTATACGACATTGATTCTAAATCTGATAAGTTATATAAGCAAGACCCACCAAACAACGGCACTTTGGTAGAAGTGGGTGCTTTGGGTGTAGATATTACAGCTTCGGCAGGGTTTGATATAAATCCAGCGGGCGATGTTGCTCTTACTGCCGTGCAAGTTAGTGGTAAATGGGAGCTTCACCAAGTAGATTTAATGACAGGAAAACTGACAAAATTGGGTAATCTTCCTGCGGGAAATATCAATGGTTTGGCAATACCAACATCGCCAGTGGCCTTTGCAGTTGACGAAAGTAATAACTTATTGGCATTTAACTTTATGAGTGTGGGTACTCCAGTGAGTAAGCCAATTACAGGTTTACAGACTGGCGAGACCATTGTAGGGATTGATTTCAGACCAGTAAATGGTCAGCTTTATGCGTTGGGTAGCACAAGCCGTTTGTATGTTCTGAACACTTCGTCGGGAGTTGCCACAGTAGTTGGTACTTCACCTTTCACAACCCTTTTATCAGGAACAGCATTTGGCTTTGATTTTAACCCAACCGTTGACCGTATTCGTTGTGTGAGTAATTTAGGTTTGAATTTACGTTTACACCCAGAGACTGGCGGAATTGCAGCGGTTGATTTAATGCTCAACCCAGGTACACCAAGTATTACAGCATCGGCTTATACAAATAATTTTGCAGGGGCAACAACAACAGTTTTGTATAATATTGATAGTGCAACTGATAAATTGTATAAGCAAGACCCACCAAACAATGGTACTTTAGTAGAGGTAGGTGCTTTAGGAATAAATGTAGAAAACGCCAGTGGATTTGATATTGGCAGCAGAAGCGGAATGGCCTATGCAGCCTTAAAAGTTGGTTCAAACTCAGCTATATACTCGA
>JACCDQ010711335.1_pt1 | contig 20883 bp, 8 predicted proteins | sample 7446031 | NCBI WGS metagenome assembly JACCDQ01 (sample SAMN15323442, study PRJNA562643) | freshwater metagenome | isolation source: river surface water | place: USA:Blue River Watershed | collected 2017-08-17
GTACCATCAGATAGTGCATTTGTTGGAGTAACAGAATAATCAAATGAAGAACCATTCAATACAGGAACTGCTGTTCCCACTGCTGTAGTTCCATCATACAAAGTAACTAAAGCAACATCCGAAGCTAATCCTGTTCCTGAAACTGTTGTGGTGGTATCACTAGTGATATTATCTGTTGTAATATTAGAATCCGAAGCAGTATCCAAATCAGGCGCAACACTTGGTGCAGTCGGTGCTGTAGCATCAATTGTGATTGTAATGGTTGGAGATGCTGTAGATTCATTTCCTATTGCATCTTTTACTTTGATGGTCAATACGTGTGTACCATCAGACAGTGCTGTAGTTGGCGTAACAGAATAATCCAAAGAAGAACCATTCAATACAGGAACTGCTGTTCCCACTGCTGTAGTTCCATCATACAAAGTAACTAAAGCAACATCCGAAGCCAATCCTGTTCCTGAAACTGTTGGGGTGGTATCATTAGTAATATTATCTGTTGTAATATTAGAATCCGAAGCAGCATCTAAATCCGGTGCTACCGTTGGAGTTACTGGAGGAGTATCATCCACATTTTGAATTGTCAATGCAATGTTAATTGTATCAGTAGTTGCTGCATCTGATCCTGTAAATCCTCGGAATGTATCTGTAACTGTAACCGTTACATTATACACATTATCTGTTCCTGTATCAGTAGGCGTTTCATAATCTAAAGCCGATACAAGTGTAATTACCCCTGATGATGAAATGGCAAACTTAGCTGCATCGGCACCCGATAAAGCAAATGTAAAACTATCACCTGTAGCTTGATCCACATCAGCCGTAGCCAAAGTAATTCCGGTTGCAGTTAAATTTTCATTTAAGTTAGCTGCAATATCGTTACCTGAATTGTTAGTAATTGCAATCGCCTCATTCTTATTTTGAAGAGTCAATGTTAAAATAGCATCACCTGTGAATCCATCTGTATCTGTTGCCCTAATTGGAATTTGTAATTCCCCCGAAATAATTTGTCCTGAAACTGTTACCTCGTTTAATAACAAGTTAGCAGCTTTTAGCAGTTCGAAATCAAACTTAGCTTGATTTTTAACTGTAACAACACCCGTTGAAGCATTAATTTCAACAGCATCATTCAAAGCAACATTTGAAGAATTAATTGTATAAGTTAACGTCTGCCCTTCTCCATCTGTATCTGCTAAAGAAGTTGCATCATTCACATCATATATTATGGTTCCAGCTGCTACATTCTCATTTTTAGAATGGGAACCCGTAATAGATAAATTAGGATAAATAAATGCTGAAGCAGCAGGATCGGCGATTCGACCTACAGTAGCATCAGTATCACCCATTCCATTATCCTTTATAGTTACAATAATTCGAGCTAGATTTTGATTATTAAATCCAGCTTCATTTCGAGTTTTTCCAGCTGCATCAATTAAAGTAGCTCCTTCATCCCAAGTGGTTAAATCTTGATCGTCTAAGAAACTTTTATAATTTCCAGCACCGTCTTTTTTCAAATAAGTCGAACCTTTGAATCCTGCTGGCAAGTCAATGATAAATCGATGTTGGATACCATTAGTAGCATCACCATCCATATCCAGAATACCTCCATTAGCTACTCCTTCAACAGCAAAATCAATTAGATCGGATTGAAAATGTAAGTATGATGGTTGGTCTGTTGGACGAGCCAACATTCTCACATTAGCTAGTTTAGAATTAAAACCTGTTACATTCAACTCTGAACTTGTCAAAGTTGACAATGTTCCTTTTGCTTTTGTTAAATCAGTAATTTTACCTACCACAATCGCACCGAAAGTATTAGTTGCTGGTGCTGGAGCAGTTTGGTTTGTATCTGCTAACCAGGTTGAAGCAACATCATAAGCCGCTTTTGAACTCATTGGAAAATGCGTAATACTATTTTGTTTACGATCTGGAATACCATCTCCATTTATATCCACTGATTTTCCTAATACTTCCACTTTTGTATCTATCCCATCACTGTCAGGATTTTCGGCCACAACAATCGTATGTGCATAGGCAGAGGTAAGTCCACCATCTAAATCTTTCAATTTAAATGGAATATTTACCGTACCATAAAAGTTAGGTTTAGCAGTAAAATCGTATTGGCCATTGGCTTTCAATGTCAAGTCGCCCTCTGTCAATTGCAGTAATGTATTTTGCGTAATATCTTGACCGTTAGCAGAACCGTCTTGGTACACTAAAGTAACTTGATCGCCTTCGTCCTCATCTGAAATCGCTATCGCATCACTTGTTGTGTCTCCTTCTTTCATCGTTTGATTGGAAGCATTGATTTGAACCGTTTTATTAGCAGTTACAGGAATATTGTTTATCCCGGTAACTTCAATAATTCTAGTTACAGGAACAAAGTTCACACCATCACTTACTTTATAAGTCAATTGATAACGTGCTTTTTGACCCACACGTAAAAATTTTGAATTGGTTAGAGTAATCGGTCCTGACTTCAAGTTTACGGCTAATGACTCTTGTTTGAATACATCCTTAATTTTAGTTAAACGGGAAGAATTAGTTACGCCTAAAAACGTATTACTTCCAGAAGATGCCTCTAAGTATTTAGTATCCACAGTAGAAACACTCAATTGTGCGGCAGTATTATCTATATCGGTTATACCATCTAATAAATCTAGTGTTCTATTAGCATCTGTTTCTAATAAACTATAGGTTCTAGCAGCTACCACTGGTGCTTTATTGGCTGCCACATAAGTAACTTTAAATGCATTAGATGCTATATTGGAGGCTCCTGTCCCTACAACTTTAAATGTATTAGCAGGAACTGAGAACGTGTATTCTTTATTTGAATCTAAGTCGATATTAAATCTACGTAGAGGACCTGAACCAGTAAAACTACCTGCTACAGTACTCGTATTTCCTCCATTAGCGGCAATAGTTACATCTGTTTCTACCAAATCATCTAAAGCAGGATCTGGATCATCTGATGTCATCAATACTACACGCACTCGTGGAGAAGTTACTTTTGCTCCTGATTTTAATAATCGTCCTAAATTATCATAAACCGATACCGTTACCTCAGCTGCCAAAGCATACGTATAGGTAAAGGTATTCGAAACTGTATTTCCATTATTTCCTGAGATATCAAAAACGGCATCTGCTGCGACATTGATTGAAATTACATCACCTGCAACATAGGTAGCTTCATCTATAACCAAGGTTGCTAAATACGTTTGGTCGTCAACATAGACTAAGTCGGTTATATTTGCAATTACATTGTTAGCAGAGTTATTAGCGATTGTAATATCTGAAATTTCCAAACCTGTAATTGGTTCACTAAAAGTTAATTTTAGTTCTTGGGTAGAGTACGGACTTGAACCCGCTGTATTAACTGTACCTGCAGCATCTTTCAAACTCAAACTTACACTAGGTTTTACTTTTTTAATAAGAGTTACTGTGTTATTTGTTTGAGTAGTATGGCTCGCTGCATTTTGATGATCATCGTAAATGGATGCTACTTTTGGCAATACTGTGATTACCTCTGTCCCATTAGGCGTATTTGCAGGATTCAACGCATAAACTAACTCAATTGAATTACTCGTTTGAGCTGAAATACTTGAAATTGGATTGGCAGCCAAAGTGGCGTATGTTCCTGAACCGGTAAGGGTCAAACTTAAATCTGCAGCCGTAAACAATTCCGTTGCATCAGCAGTGGTATTGGCAAAAATATCTTGATCAAAATAAACCTTAATTTTATTATTTGACTGATCTAATTCAAGATGACTGATAATTGGAACTACATTATCTAAATACAAACTAATGGTGTTTGATGCTAAATTATTACCTCCATTGGTATTGTTAATTCTATTGGCAGCCAAGTTTACTGACAACAATCCCCCTGTTGGAACCATCGCCAGTGTATACACTCCATATCCATTGTCAGTAACACTAGCTATTGTACATCCTGTAAGGCTAAAGTCGCTTGCTATAGGCGCTCTGGACAATAACTCATCACTAGCTACTCTAATGTTGAAATTACCAGCAATATTAGCTCCTGGTGCATACACTTGTAATAAGTTATTCGAATCGGTATAGTAGGCCGATAAACTGATATTTGAATTTAAATTACTCGTAACTGAGATAGTATTAGAAGCAGCGGAAGCGACTGTATTCATACCTGTTGCAACTCCTTGAGCAATTGAAACCGCAACAGATGCATTGTTGGTAGGAGTTATACTGAAAGTATAAAAATTACCGCCCACAGCCGTAAATGAATTGGCTACCATTGTCCCGCCTGTAATGGTAATATCACTAGCTACAAATCCTGTTACATCTGAGTCAAATAAAACCGTTGCTTTTAATGGTGATTTAGAGGTAGTCGCACCATCCACCAAAGTAGTCGTTCCGTCTGAAATAGAAAGTACTGGTTGCGGAGCACGATGATCAAACACTAACTTATAGGTTGTAGCGGCTGGACTGTGATTTCCATATGCATCGTCAACGGCATTGGCAGGTATGGCGACACTTATCTCTGAATAAGTAGCACTTGTTGGTGTAATTACAACCGTAAACGTTTTACCATCTCCAGCACCTGTCAAGCTAGTCACTGTTGCACCACTAATTACAAAATCAGAGGTGGTTAATGTTGTAGCATCAATTGGGGTATCAAAACTAACTGTCATTGTGATTGGAGAGGCATAGACTTTATCTCCGGAACGTACCGTTTCTCCGTTAATCTTACACGAAATAACTGGCTGAGCCGCCATCCCTTTGTAATTGAAACTAATGGCATCGGCAGTATTTTTAAGAATGGCATTAGGACCAGCTAAGTAGGTAGCCCAATCATAACTCGAATTCCCTTGAGTATAATCGGAAGGTAAAACGCCAAAAGTATTGGCCGGAATTTCAAACTTAATGTTGCGTATTTGAGACAAAGCCGCTGCATCTTTTGCTAGCATATATTCTGTGGCATTTCCTGTAGAATAAGGCGTGCTATCAAAATTTAATTTTAAGCCCAATTTTACTCCGTAAGTATACGTAGTTCCTCCAGATACATAGGTTAAAGGTGTCGAGGTATCAACTACAGCTGCATAATCTGGTGTCCCGTCTCCATCAGAGTCGGTGGTATCTGTAGTTAATAAATTATTGTTTTTTAAGAAATTAGGATCTTTATAGTTGTTGTAAAGGTCGGTAAGAGCCGAATAAGCATCAGCCGTATTGGAGTCCCAAGTCACATATAAGTTTAGGTTTTGTGTTTTATTGGTCACTCCCCCATCAGCGATTACTACAGGACTGGCTGTTTCGTCTTTTAATTCTAAACTAATTGTTGGAAGACTTCTTGCAGGAGGAGCTGCGGCACCATGATACAAAAATTCAAAAGCATGGGGTGCATTAAATATCTCTTTGTTTAATGTACCAGATGTACTTGAATAAGATTGATTTTTTATATCTATCGCTACAGTCGCATCACCATAACCTCCTAATGAAAATTCTAATTTATACTGATTGGCTGTTACCTTACTTAAAGTTTTAGAAGCAATGGTTACGGTTGGATTCGAAGATACAATATCAATATCATCAATGGTAAAAGTACCATCTTGAATTGTTACAACAGTATTCAATATAGCACTATAATTAGCATCAGATTTAATGGAACCGTAAGCGATGGCTAATGCTCCAGTAATAACAGGCTTGACTTCTAGAATCTTAGAAGATACTGAATTCACAGTAGCTGTAATCGGCACAATATTAGGTATAGGATCAATTGTTTTAAATCCATAAGCATAATATATCTTATTATTTTGATTAGAATAATAAGAGTTATGGAAATTTGTTGTTGGATTATTAAAAATTGCTCCATAAGAATCTCTTACTCCGCTTCCGTTTATGTATCTATTAAACGTTGCAATCTTGGGAATCATAATTGAACACCAATAATCAGTATCCGTATTTAAACTGTATAATGAACTAAAATTAGGGACTAAAATTTCAACATCCATACTAGAAGTTAATCCATCAGAGCTAGTAATGAAATTAGATAATTTATAATCAATATCAGGCATAAAAGCCTTATTAGCATAATCCCCATTAGGAGTATTGTAATTCCCAAATAGTATTATTTTTTTTAGATAATCTTCAGCAGAAGAATATAATACAGTAGAACTACCTTCATTTGCAGAATATACTGGAATTTGTCCAATGGGTTTTGATCCAGTAATTACAACTCTTAATTTTCGACTTGGTAGTGAATTAGAAAGTATATCAGTATTTGTTACTGACATAGCATTTGTTAAATCTATTGGAGTGCTACCACTTATATCTTGTATCTTAAGACTAATATCGCCACTTCTTAAATCAGGCAAAGTCATCAAAGAGGATGGTTGATTTTCAGAAATAAATGAATAATTAGATGCATCAATTTTATAAATGACTTTACTTCCATTTACTGGACCAAACATTATTTTTTCTGTTCCGCTAGGTAAAAAATTCAAATCAACTTTAAATTCAATACCTGAGACTGGATTGCCATTCTCATCTTTATAATCGGTTCTAACGGGCAAATTCCCACCAGAGTTCCAATAGTAAGTGACGGATTTAGTAGTTGAGACAGTTCCGTCAGCTTCATAAACAGTCCCTTTCCAATAAGTATTATTTAATCCAGTGAATTCATTAAAAGTCATTGGAGGCCCCACATTTTGAATACCTTGTATATTATGCCTACCTGAAGAAGGTGTGTTATATTGTGCTTTAAACCAAATTGTCCCAAAAGTTAAAGTGTTTGGAGAATACACAGGATCTCCATAAAAAAAGTTGTTTTTAAAATTAGAATTGGTAAATGGTACATAGGCATTGTAAGCTCTAAAAGAAATAAGATTACCTGAATGCGAAAAGGCAAAATCATTATATTTTCTCACAAAATTATTTGCTAGATCTTTTAACGTATTAATTTTTAACTTTATAATAAAATCTTGGTAATCTGTAATTGCAGTGGGAGTAATTTTGAATGAGATAACTTTTTTATTAGAAACTGAATTAAAACTAATATTCGTTATACTATACTTACCTGTTATTGAACTAGATATATCAAAATAGTTTCTCAAAGTAGCTTCGTCTGTGAAAGAACTTATTCCTAAATCTTCTGTAGACGTATAGGTAAAAATATAATAGTCTGCCTTTGTTGCTTGTTTATTTAATACTGTTGCTGTAACACTTCCAGTTGTAGTAAATGAAGTAACAGTAAGAGACAACTCTGGTGGATAACTGTCTTGAAAATTTCCGGCCCCAGTAATGTCGTTAGCATTAACATTTCCATAGGTATCTTTTATTTTACCAGTTTTAACTAATACATTTAACAACTCATTTCCTGTAGCCTTTTTAAGTGTATTAAGATTAAAATTAACACCGTTTTCAAGTTGATTGTCAACCCCAGTTGTCTGATAATGATTATAAAAATATAATTTTGCCTTATTTGAAGCAATCATAGTAGCTGGTTGCTGCCCAGTTGTTGTTGATTGATAATTATCATTAGGCATTCTTGGCAGTTTATAAGCATCCGAGACAAAATAAGCATTTCCAATACCTGAAGGAGTAGAAATAGACAAGGCAATATCTGAAGGTGTAAATCGGGACGCTTTCACATAATTTCCAAGGATATAATCATATGGTTGACTAAAAAAAATTGTTTCTTCGTCAAAAGTAACATCAGCATATAAGCCATTCCCATCTGAATTTAGTACTACCGACGTAATAACAGGCGCATGAAAGTCTCGAGTTATGTTTAATAAATTGGATTCAATATTAGAATTCCCCCTTGCATCTTTAAACTTATCTGCTAATAATTTGATAGATACAGCATTAACCCCTTCAAAATTGGTTGAGGAAGGCGAATCTGCATTTGCCATATCAAGATTAAATGACCAGGTTTGACTTCCTGTCGTTGCGTAATTAGTAGGGGTTTTGGTAAAATTCGTAATAATGGCACTAGGCTGAACCACACCATTTATCTTTACCTCAAAATCATCCACATCTAAAGTTTCATTTGAACTTGTACCAGTTATTAACTCAGTATATTCATTATTTATTACTAAATTAAGATTATAAATATTGGTATTCGTACCACAATTAGAGCAAGATATAACAGTATTAGGCTTAATAGCATCTTTCACTGTAAAGTAAAAAGTAGGACGTTGTGCCTCGGCTAGTGGTCCATACATGGTATGAACCCAATATGGCAAAATGTTTTCTCTAGGACGTGCAGCCCCATTGAATACTACTGGAACACCATTTTCAGTAGTAATAGCTCTGAAATAAGAAGCTTTTTCTTCATTACTCACAACAATATTCGAATTAGGGTAAGTACCACTAGGGTAATACAAAGCACCTCCACGCAATTCCCATCCTTGATTCTCTGTAGGATGATTTCCGAAACTTGTTCCAAAAAACAAACGGTACACATTGTTTCCTAAATCCTCTACTGATTGAACGGCCAGCGGTGTATTCCCCACTACATTCCCTTTTATTGGATTTGTCCCAAAAGAAGCTGGACTTAATTTTTTGGCTGGATCATTAGGTGATAGTAATTTTTGGTCACTTATTAAATCAATATAAAAATTGCCATTGGTATCTTTATCCATGTATGGGCTTCGCAATTTTAAAACCGCAGTCGACGGATTTTTAGCTCCAAACACAATGGTATTGGAAATGGCTGTTTTTCCTTGACGGTCTGTTAAACCAATAATTTTAATTTCACCACGGTAATCAATAGCTGACGCAGGAACTTGGATCTCTATTGTATAACGCCATTTCCCGTCTTGTGGTTTTGAATAATACCATAAATCTTTTATTGGCGTATCGTTTATAATGCTCTTGACTACAGGAGTTACATCACCTGACAAATTTGTGAATGATATATTACTTGAATTAAAATCATATAATAATTTATCTGAAACAACCACCTTAAGCTTTAAAGTTCTAGAAACGTGGGAAGTGTAATCTCCATTTGAAAAACCATCAGGTGTTAAAGTTGCAGTAAGTGCTGCAGTATCTTCTGTATCAGTATACGTATGAAGTAATTTTCCTGTGGCAATATCATTCATTGGCCAACCTAAATAAATTCCATTGATCGTTAATGGATATTTTATAACTGAACCACTTTCATTTAAATTGTAATTATTAGAACCGTATAAAAAGATGTTATTGCTATTATCTAATACCGCAAAAGAAGTATTATCATAAGGCATCACATCGATTGCCCCGTTGCTTGTTGAAGTACCAAAATAAGTCCACTTAAAATAATTACTTTCAATGGCTGTTTTAATTGAAGCCTCCATCGAAGCTGCAGAAGGCCTATTGGTACTAGAAGTCATAACGTAATCATATTGAACTGGCGTAGGACTAGTAATTCCATCAATGTTGGTTCGTATATTTGCAAAAACCGTTTTTAGATTGTCCTCATCTGCAGGTCGATCAATAATAACAGGAATCAAATCATTTTTTACTTTAAACAATTCTCCTTTTTCAGTAATAAATGCAAGAAAATCATTTTTTCCTACTGCCTTAATTACCTTATTACCAGTTATAGCTCCTATTAGACCTGTCCCCCCATTATAAGATCCTGCTTCAATATCAGTATAGGTTGCCTGAATTGGGTTAGTAGATAAATCCAATACGGCCAACTTAACTGAACCGTCATCAAAAACAATAAAATCACCAAAATTAGTAACCGCCATATCGACAGGATTAAGACCCGATGGTAGTGTAATTTCTTTTGTTGTACTTATCCCAAGAGGTCCTCCAAAACAATACAATTTTTTTGTAGAACCATTAATAGTTTTTAACGCTAAACCATGACTAGAAGCAGATCTACCTGCTACAGTTTTATCAATATTGCCGGATAAAATTATTGCACCATAAATATTATTGACTGAAACAGAAGGACTAAACAACCCATTTACAGTATTCACAAATGAATAATTCCCGATATTATGTGCGCTTTTAATACCATAAGCAGTATTAAAAATTGTCTGTGTACCACCTTTGTTATAACAAGTTCCAGATTCAGTAATTATAAACTCATCATCAATAAAGACTACTTTATCGCCTGGTGCCTCTCCAAAATACTTGATAGAAGGGTCATTGGCATGGTATGCGCGCTTAGGCAAATAGATTCTTCCGCCTTCAGATTTATTAGCAATTAAAACTCGACCCGACCATTTTTCAATGACATAAGGTTCATTACTTGGACCATTCCCAAGACGAAATCGAGTATTGTCTGTGATACTTTGGGCAGTCAACTGACCAACGCTAATTGCTAGAAATGAAAATAAAACAATTACTTTTTTAATGTGTGATGTGGGGTTCATACGTTTAATTTATAAATAAAGTACAAAATTAATTCCAGGACAAAGCATTAATTAAATTTTAGCGCACTATTATTTTAAAAAATACACACTAATAAATAAAATTATATTATTTTTGACGCATTGATTTAAATTTCAACGCATTTTAGTGATTTCGCATGAAAAAAATATTTTTTTTATTCTTTATGTTAATTAGTGGCAGCAGCATCGCGCAAGACACTGTATTTGTCAAATCACATGATTTAGACTACATCCGAAATATTGACGCACTACAGTCCAAATTGTTAATTCGTTACGACAATTCGTATCAGTTTTACGAAAAAGGCAACTTTTTAAAAAAGACTGAACTTTCTACCAAAACTGAAGCTTATACTTGGGCAGATAATTTATCGCATACAGACAAGATTTTTCATTCTGACTATATTCCGGTCAATAAACTAACCAAAGACCTCAGCCGCTTTTCAACAATGGTTCCGGGAGATAAGACATATAACATTACCTATGCCCGTATTAACGATGCCTTTTATTTGTGTTGGAAAGGAAAACTATTAGAGTACAAAATTTACGAAAATTACAAACGAATATTACCCCAAGCTTCCATACGCCATTTCTTTTCTAATAACTCTTCAGTAATCATAAGTACCTACAGTGGTACTTATGTTTACGACAAAGCCTTACAATTGATTAAAAAACACAACAATCCTTACTACTCTAACGGAGAAATCAATGTTATTAATTCGAAATTTTATCAGTGTAGCGATGACTTGTATCAAATAACTAAAGATACCATGTTGCTTGCATGGCAAAGAAACGGGACGGACAAATTTCGAAAATTAATACACTACAAAAAGAAGACGTATGCTTTATTTGATGGCTCTTTCAGTGAAATCAATTTGGATTCCCATTATGAAAAAGTAATTGCAAAAATCAAAACACTATCTGATGTCGAACTCATCAAGGATAGCTTATATGTTTCTAGTGAAGAAGCAGGATTGTTTGTGTTAAAAAAGAATAAATTACGAGCTATTCCTAACCTACGATTCGAGATATACGAGATTAACCTACACAATAATTTAATTTATTTAAGTTGTGCGGATGGACTCCGAATCCTTAACTTAAAATATGAGGTGATTCAGTTTATTCCTTTCTACAAAGCGATTAAATCCCTAGTTACCGACCTTGGAATTTTTGTAAGTACGTACAGAGGATTGTATTTAGTAGATATTCAAAAAAACAAAATTTTCGAATTAGTTTCGGGAGTGGAATTCAACAAAAAAGCCTTAGAAACAAGTGACAATTACCTCTTGGCAGGTTCCATACAAGGTGTTTATGTAATTGACTTAGTGGAATTAAAAACCAATTATATCAATAATTTAAATAGTTTTGCTATTAATGAAGACAGTCATTCAAATACTTCTTTTATTTTTATGATAATATGCGCACTATTAGTCATTCTATCCTTATATTTATATTACAGCAAACAAAAAACCATTACGCTTTTAGCAACTAAAAAACAATCCTTTGAAAATGAAGAATCTTTATATAAAGTAATACAAAACAACCCATCTATAAAATCGGTAGAAGACTTAGCTAACCACATTGGTATAAGTTCACCTACTCTTATTACTAAGGTAAAAGAAAAAACCGGACTCTCTCCTTTACAATTCATGAAAAAATGCAAGACTACCATAGCTATAGAAATGGTTGCAGCAGGAATTCCAGTCGATGAAATTGCTGTTAGATTAGGTTATAGTGTGCGCTTTGTAAAATCTAATTTTCTTAAGAATAAGCAATAAAACCTACCTTTAACTATATTAATTTAAAACCTCAAGATTGCTCTTGAGGTTTTTTTATGGACTCAAATAAGCCAATAATATCCTCCATTTCATCTGCTAAAGATTCGATTATTTGGTCTGAATTGGCTACGAGTTAAACCAAAAACCTCAAGAGCAATCTTGAGGTTTTTTTGTATGTGTTATTCTAAACTATATTAATATTGTATATCGCAATATGAAATATAATCACGTAATTTTTTGTTTATCAACGTATAAATCAATAATATTGCATATCGCAATATGAAATATACTATGATACAAACAAAAAATATTTTAAAACCACAGGACGTAGTTATTCTTTTAAAAATAATAGCTCTTGGAGAAAAATCTTGGTTCCATCATACCATTGCAAACGAATTAGGGATTAGTCAATCAGAAGTAAGTCAGTCTCTAAATCGTTCTAAATATTCAGGATTGATTGATGGAGAAAGAAAAAAAGTAAACAAATTAGCATTTACAGAATTTTTACTTCATGGGGTTACTTATGTGTTTCCTCAACAACCTGGTGCAATGGTAAGAGGAATAGCAACTGCGCATTCCGCTGCGCCTTTAAATAAAATAATTGTTGCAACTGAAAAATACGTTTGGCCCTACGCTAAAGGCTCGGACAGAGGTCAAGCGGTTGAGCCACTATACAGTTCTGTAGTAGAAGCTATAAAAAACGATACTGAATTATATGAATTACTTACTTTAGTAGACGCAATACGCGTGGGAAAAATTCGTGAAAAAGAATTAGCAAAAAAAGAACTAGAAAAAAGAATATTGGATGCATAACAAAGTCATAAACCTCGCTTTGGTTGCACAAGTAGCTGAAGGATTGGAAGAATTAAAAGATAAAATGGTCTTTATTGGTGGGGCAGTAATTAGCCTATACACAGATGACCCTTCTGCTGATGAAATTCGTCCTACCTCTGATATTGATATGACCATAAACTTAGCGAACTATGCCGAATGGGCAAAAATGCAAGAACGTTTGGCAGAACTTAACTTTTATCCCGACCCACAAGGTCAATCCATTTGCTCCTATAAATATCAAGATATAGCTATTGATATTATGCCTGCTGAAGATAGTAGTATAGGAATTTCAAATAAATGGTATAAACCAGGTTTCAAAAACTTACAAAAAGCACAACTTGAGAAAAATGTTGAAATCAAAATTTTACCAGCACCATATTTCCTAGCAACAAAACTAGAAGCTTTCAAAGACAGAGGAAAAAATGATTTTTATGGTAGTCATGATTTTGAAGATATAATTTATCTCATTGACAATCGAAGTACAATAGTTAATGAAATTTTGAAGGCGGATGAAGAAGTAAAACAATTTATTAGAACAGAGTTAACCGCCATCAAAAACCACAACCAATCTGATGAGATTTTAGCAATGCATATCCACCCTTTAATCAGAGAGGAGCGTTTTAAAATTTTAAAAGAAAAGATAGAGAAAATAGTAAATTAATGAAGTTCAAGGTCTTTTTCCAGACTCAAATAAAGACGAAAATTTATCTATTTCATCAACTAAAGATTCGATTGTTTTGTCTGAATAGCCTACTAGTCGTACCAATGACCTCAAGAGAAATCTTGAGGTTTTTTTATGGACTCAAATAAGTCTATAAAATCTTCCATTTCGTCAACTAAAGATTCGATTATTGGCGCTGAAATTCCTACTAGTTGCACCAATGACCTCAAAAGCAATTTTTAGGTTTTTTTATGTTTTTTTAAAACATATCGCAATATGAAATATAATAGTGTAAAATATTGTTTTTCAATGTATAAATTAGTAATATTGCATATCGCAATATAAAATATACTATGATACAGACTAAAAATAATCTCAAACCACAAGACGTAGTAATACTATTAAAAATAATAGCTCTTGGAGACAAATCTTGGTTCCACCATACTATTGCAAACGAATTAGGAATAAGTCAATCCGAGGTAAGTCAGTCACTAAATCGTTCTAAATATGCTGGGTTAATAGATGGTGAAAGAAAAAAAGTAAACAAATTAGCTTTTACAGAATTTCTACTCCATGGAGTTTCGTATGTATTTCCACAACAACCTGGTGCAATGGTAAGAGGAATCGCAACGGCGCATTCCGCTGCGCCATTAAACAAAATAATTGTTGCAACTGAAAAATACGTTTGGCCTTACGCTAAAGGTTCAGACAGGGGTCAAGCGGTTGAGCCTCTCTACAGTTCTGTAGTGGAAGCAACAAAAAAAGATACGGAATTATATGAATTACTTACTTTAGTAGACGCTATACGCGTGGGAAAAATTCGTGAAAAAGAATTAGCAAAAAAAGAACTAGAAAAAAGAATATTGGATGCATAATAAAGTCATAAACCTTGCTTTGGTTGCACAAGTAGCTATAGGATTGAAAGAATTAAAAGATAAAATGGTCTTTATTGGCGGAGCGGTAATTAGCCTATATACGGACGATCCATCTGCTGATGAAATTCGTCCTACCTCTGATATTGATATGACCATAAACTTAGCCAACTATGCCGAGTGGGCTAAAATGCAAGAACGTTTGGCAGAACTTAACTTTTATCCCGACCCACAGGGTCAATCCATTTGTTCCTATAAATTTCAGGATATTGCTATTGACATTATACCTGCAGAAGATAGCAGTATAGGGGTTTCGAACCAATGGTATAAACCAGGTTTTAAAAATTTACAAAAAATACAATTAGAAAATGAGGGGGTTGAAATCAATATTTTACCAGCCGCTTATTTTCTAGCGACTAAACTAGAAGCATTTAAAGACAGGGGGGAAAATGATTTTTACGGAAGTCACGATTTTGAAGATATTATTTATCTAATTGACAATAGAAAAACAATCGTTAGCGATATTCAGGAAGCAGATGAAGAAGTAAAACAATTTATAAAAACCGAATTAACCTCCATCAATAATCATAAACAATCTAATGAAATATTAGCAATGCATATCCATCCATTAATCAGAGAGGAGCGTTTTAAAATTTTAAAAGAAAAGATAGAGAGAATAGTAAACTAAAATTAAGTTCAATTTTTTTTTATAGACTCAAATAGATAGAAAAACTTTTCCATTTCGTCAATCAATGATTCGATAATTTGGTTTGAATTATCTACTAAAAAAACCTCATATTGCTATGAGGTTTTTTTATTAAATTCAATACAAAATTATGACTATTTAGAATAACCTACTTCATCCTTGCGTCTCCAATAATTAGCTAATAGAGATCCGGAAATGTTCATCCATGGACTAAATATGGCAGCAGCTAACCCTACAGTTGCTAGTTTACCCATTGAACCCGCTAAGCCAGATGCCATACCTCCATTTTGCAACCCTACTTCAAGGGCAATCGTTCTACTAGAATTTTTATCAAACCCTAACCCGCGACTAATCCAATAACCTAAAGTATAACCTAAAGTATTGTGTACTATAGAAGCAATCAATATCAATATCCCAATGGACATAATATTTTCTCTACTTGCTGCAGTAGTTACTGTTGTAAAATAAACAATCCCCATCATAGACAGCATGGGCATAAAAGAATGAATTTTTGGGCGCCAAATTACGAGATGATAATACAGTACCCCTACAATTATAGTTCCCAAAATAAAATTAGTCAATTCTAACAGTAACATTGTGGTTTCTGAAAACATAGCAGTTAATAAATTCCAGACCCCAAACAAAACTATACTTAACCAAATAATTGCTAGTAAAAAAAGTCGATTAACTTGTCTTCTAAATCGAGGAGAACCATTCAAATAAGCATCATACAACAACGCAGCACCAATTGGGACAATCACTATTTTAATAATTTCCACACACATATTTAAAAAACTAACCTCAACATAAGTCCCAGCAAGTTGTTGCATCATTAGAGGAGTCATTATTGGGGCTAACAAAGTTGAAACAGCAGTTACGGTAACTGAAAGTGGTAAATTGGCTCGAGCTATAAACACCATCACATTGGAAGCTAAACCACTAGAACAAGAACCTATGAGAATAATACCCGCGGCAATTTCTGGTTCAAAATGAAATAGTTTAGTTAACAAATAACCTACTCCTGGCATAATTGTAAAATGGCATAGTATACCTACTAAAACCCCTTTCCCCATAGTTTTTACACCGTAAAAATCCTTTATACTCATTTGAGTTCCCATTCCAAACATAACAATTTGTACCACTACAAGTAGCAACCATTTGTTTCTTAAATCGAAGTCACCCCATTTTAAGAATGCCGATGGATAAATCATCCCGCAACTAATAGCAACCAAAATCCATGCGGTATACTGATAGCTTTTTAAAGAATTTATGGATCCCATTCCAATTGCTAAAAACACACTACTACTAACGACCAATGGAGCTGTCCCATTTTCCCAACCTAGCAGTAACGAAAGTATCAAAATCATTACTGAAAATAAACCTAAGTTTAAACTGTATTTTTGAATTTGAGGTATCATAATTTACAATTGAGTTTTTAAATAATCCATTGCTATTTCTGGGCTAGCCAAAATTGGAACTTTTTTATCCTCGGCTGATAACTGTCCTACAACTCTAGCCATTGATGCTTGTGCTAATACAATTACATCGACTTGTTGAGACAATTCTTTCAAAGCCGAAGCTACCATTGCGTCGTGAATTTCTGGCTGTCCTTTCATCAAAGCATCAAAAGCACCCTCACATAAACGCGCGGTTAATTCAATCTCTTTTCCTGCCACAATAGCTCTTCTTCTAACTAAATCAGAAGTTGGTTCTAAAGTAGTTGATAAGGTAGCCACAACTCCTATTCGAGATCCTAACCGAACCGCCTGATCTGCCATTGGCTGATCAACACGCAAAACCGGCACTTTAGTCAAGGAAGCCGCAGTTTCTACTGCCGATCCAATAGAAGAACAAGTGACCATAATATAATCAGCACCCGCAGCCTCTGCAGAACCCACATAATCTACCACTCTTCGGGAAGTATCTGGAGTTAAAACACCTCTTTCTATAGTATTTTTAATCAAACTGTCATCGACAATATTAAAAACTGTAAGCTCTTTATCTTTTAAAAAATTATTTATCAACTCCTGAAATACTGGTACTAAAGTTGCTGATGTATGAATCAACGCTAATTTTTTCGTCATTTTTTTACTCTTTTAACTATTCATTATTTAAATTGTCATTCGTCCTTTCTGCAGAGCCCCAAAATAGGTTTCATCTCCTACTTGGCCACCTTTCAAGTTAACTTCTATTTGATCTACAGGAGAATTGGGTGCAAAAGCTCGACACATTGGCGCTCCAATAAAGACTGGCGCAATCATTTCTACTGCTACAATTCCTAACTCTCTAGCCACATAACTAGAGGTATCCCCGCCAGCAATAATTAATCTTTCAACAGGGAATTGATTTAATGCTCCACGCGCGGATTGCCCCAAAATTTTCCCAAATCGCTTCGCAGTTTGAGAGCGAATCATTTGCTCATTCCATCCCTTTTGTTCAAAAAACATTTTGGTTTCTACAACTCTCAAATCTTCTGGCCCCATAGAAGTGTGCATAATAACACTTTTCCCTTTTTTCAAATAATGTACTATTCTTTCCTGGTATTGAGCTATCAAACTAGCTTCCAAATCGTCACTTTTTAGTACATCAACCGCAACAGGTATTTCTTCAAACCCATTGGCTAAAGCCCAGCTAATTTGAGATGCGGTAACAGGAGAAACACTTCCCGAAAGAACTAAAATTGGCTTACTTTCAGACAACGTATTCCAAGTATCCCTTGGAATCAACCTCCCTTTTTGTACCCAAAAATCACCCAATGCCTTTTCTATTCCAGAAGATCCAATTGAAAAAAGAGGCTTATCTTCAGCAACACAACCATCAATAAGTTCTCCTATTATTTGCATTTGATTTTCATACATTGCATCAAAGAAAATAATGGAATTTCCTGAAGCCACTTCGGTAGTCAATTTCGCTTTTATTTCTTCTCTGCTTTTACCTAAATCGACTAAATCAATTAATCCCATAGGTTGTTGAATTTGTTTGGACAAATGAAGTCGTAAATCACTTTCATCAGCTGGGGTAATAGGATGTTTACTCATAGAAGGATGTCTATCTAATCTATGAATTGCTCCTTGACTCCCAATCCCCATTCTTGCATAAAGATGACCAAATGCAGAATATCGTCCAAGATTAGGAGCGGCAACTAGAACAGGAGTAAATTTATTTTTAAAAACTGTTTTTCCAACTTGAATTGCAGTTCCAATATTGCCAATTTCAGGAGAAGAATCAAAAGTAGAACACACCTTATAATGAACATGACGCACATTAAATTGTTGAAGCGATTCAAAAGATTCGTTCAATGTTTTTGTCATTTCATTTGGCGCCATCGATCGGGTCATTCCTGCAATCCCAATAGCATCTAAATCATGGAATTGACTTAATAATTCTTGACTAGGATTGTCTAGAAATAGTACCGTTTTTGCTCCCGCACGACTCAAAAATTCTAAGGCATCTGTCGAGCCAGTAAAATCATCTCCGTAAAAAGCCAATAAAATTTCTTGTGTTTGTTGCATTAGTCTATTCCTCCAAATTTCACTACTGATTCACCAAATTCTTTATATTGTTTTGCAGCAACCTCTAAAGTCACTCCTTTAACAGCGGCATCCCAAGCTTGATGTAATGCTCTCACTCCTCCTGCGGGTCCTGACGGATGCGCCATAATTCCTCCTCCAGCCATATACAGCAAATCGGTGGTTTGAGTTCTTCTGTAAGTTTCAAATGCTTGTCCGCCCCATTGACCAGATGACACAACAGGAATTACCGATTCATTATTTAAAAATGGGGTTTGACACGATTGGATAGATCTTACTACAGCATCATCCGATTCCCAAAATTTATTTTGAATTCCATTTACGTGCATTTGGTCTACACCAGCTAATCGCCAAATTTTATTATAGGCAGGAAAATTGATGCCTAAAAGCGGATGTCTATTTAACATTCCCCAGCCATTTCGGTGTCCGTGAATGGATAATTCTCCCCAATCACATACCTGTTTTACTCCTGTCCACCCCACACTATTAATACTCAACATAGCACAGGTACCTCCTGCTTGAACAACTGTTTCGTATTGAGATTTCATTGTTTCTAAGTCGCCCGTAATATTAAAAGCATACATTATTTTTTTTCCTGTCTTATCCGCAAATTCATTTATGACACGCATAATTTTTTCTACTCGAACCGAAAAAGGCGAATTCGCTGAAGAGGCTAATAATTCATCATCTTTAATAAAATCAATCCCTGCCTCTGCAAGAGTTCGAACCAAATCTGCAGTATATTCTGGAGTCAATCCAACACTAGGCTTAATGATTGTACCTATCATGGGTCTTTCAGATCCCACATTAGCTAAGGATTTTGTGCCGCTCATACCAAACTTCGGACCTTTAAAATGGTGGGCAAAAGAAGGAGGCAATTCAAAATCATCCAATTTTAATCCGGTAAACTGACGCAACTCGTACAAATTCCCTTGAAGCGTCGAAATTAATGTAGGAATGTTATATCCAAAATTCTCAATTGACCAAGAAACTGTCACCTTAGCTCTATTGTAAACCTTATTGTCAATTACTTCTCCAGGCATACTAGGTCTGGTTACTTTTTCTAATAATTCTATTTCTTCTACTCTAGCTGCAAATCGAGTTTTTAGTTCATCTGTTTCGCCTGGAACGGAAACAAATGTTCCGCTAGATTGTTCTCCTGCTAAAACAGCTGCGGCTTGCTCAACAGCATAAGGAGTTTCTATAAGATAAGTTGCGAGGATTCTTTCCATTTACATTAAGTTAATTGTCAAATTTACACTTATTTTTTATAAAATAATATATATCACTAAAAAACATCTGGATCCAAAGTGAGAAAGTTAAAACTAACAATACAGCAAGTAATTATTAAGAAACACAACTTATCAATTCTTAATTTGTATTTTTGAAGAAATATTCTTCTCCAATTTTGAAATCTATTTATTCGTACCAAATCTATTCTAGTGTTAGTCAACTTCCTGAAAATTGGAACGAATTAGCCGTTACTACCATTTTCTTATCAAAAGAATACCTTGCCATTCTTGAAAAATCAGCTCCTGCCAATATGAGTTGTCACTTCATCGGTATGTTTGACAAAGAGACTTTGGTTGGGATAGCCGTTTCTCAATTTGTAGATTTAAACCAATTAGACTCTTTTGGAGAGCGCGACCAATGCATCAAATCATCAGTGCGTAATATTGTATTTAAGAATTTTTGCTCCCATATCCTATTGATTGGCAATAATACCTTGACGGGACAAAATGCTTTTGTAATTTCAGAAAACGCCCATCCAACTGAAGTTTTAAAAACACTCCAAAAAGCCGTTACAGAACTTAAAGCCATTTTCAAGGCGAAAGGCAAAAAAGTACATATGTGTGGGCTAAAAGATTTTTGCAAGGAGGAACTAAACTCATTAGAAATTCCTGAATTCAAACCCTATTTGCTGTTTTCTACCCAACCCAATATGATTTTCACTGTACGGAACCATTGGAAAACAGAAGAAGATTATGTAGCAGCTTTGTCTAAAAAATACCGAGACCAATACAAACGCGCCAGAAAAAAAGCAACGGGACTAGTCAAAAAACAATTGTCTTTAGAGGAAATTAAATCCCAAGAAGAAGTGATTTATGATTTGTATTACCATGTAGCCAAAAGTGCGCCGTTCA
>JACCDQ012060517.1_pt1 | contig 20883 bp, 22 predicted proteins | sample 7446031 | NCBI WGS metagenome assembly JACCDQ01 (sample SAMN15323442, study PRJNA562643) | freshwater metagenome | isolation source: river surface water | place: USA:Blue River Watershed | collected 2017-08-17
AAACTTCAAAACAATACCCTTGAATTGAAATTAGAAATTCAAAAAAGCCTACCTGCTGGACTGTATTTCATCGAAATTCGCCACAACCAAGGGAACATTGTACTACCTTTGAACGTTGAATGATTCGCGGAAAAAAAATCATAGTGGTTTTACCGGCATACAATGCGGCATTAACACTTGAACAAACCTACAATGAAATACCCTTCGACATAGTTGACGATGTGGTTTTGGTCGACGATAAAAGCAGCGATTTAACAGTAGAAGTTGCAAAGAAATTAGGCATTCAGCACATTGTTAACCATCAAAACAACAAGGGTTATGGTGGAAACCAAAAAAGTTGTTATAATACAGCTTTGGATTTGGGTGCGGATATAATAATCATGTTACACCCCGATTATCAATACACGCCTAAACTATTGGAAAGCATGTGTTATATCATTGCAAATGGTGTTTATCCGGTGGTTTATGGTTCCCGAATTTTGGGAATCGGCGCGCTGAAAGGCGGAATGCCAAAATATAAATACATTGCAAATCGGCTTTTAACTTCATTTCAAAATATCCTAATCGGACAACATTTATCTGAATATCATACTGGTTACAGGGCTTTTTCTGCAGATGTTTTAAAATCGGTTGATTACAACAAATGCAGTGATGATTTTGTATTCGACAATGAAATCACCTCTCAGATTTTCATGAAAGGCTACGAGATTGGTGAAGTAACCTGTCCTACTAAATACTTTGAAGAAGCGTCGTCAATTAATTTTAAGAGAAGCGTGATTTATGGCTTAGGTGTATTGCGAGTTAGTTTTACGCATTTCTTACATAAACGAAAGTTGATCAAATCTGCACTTTACTTATAACATAGTGCTTCTTCCGTAGTTTGTATTTTCAAGTTTTAATTGGGGGCAAACACTAAGTTTGCTCATAATTCATTGCGAATTATATAATTAAACAATGAGCATGTTTCAGATATTATAAATTTAACCGGTTTGACTTCTAAACAACTGGTTGCTTTTATTCAGTCTATTTACAATTGTGACTAATATTACGGAGTTTTTCTGTTTTTCGAGGGAACTTTGCATCATTAAACAATACAATTATGACAATTAGAGAATTAGTTAACGAAAAAGGAGCAACGGTTATCGATGTTAGATCTTCTTGGGAATTTGCCGACGGACATGTAAACAACGCACTAAATATACCTTTGGATGAAATTCCAGCTCGTATCGATGAAATCAAATCACTACCTACTCCAATACTTTGTTATTGCCGCAGTGGTAGTCGCAGTGGAATGGCAACAGGGATATTACAACAATTTGGTATCACAGATGTATATAACGGCGGCGGTTTAGCGGACATGCAAATTGCTTTAATGTAAAAATCTTAGGGTGGATTCAAAATCCACCCTTTTTATTAAACTTCAAATTATGCTTCAATTAAAATCAATTTTATTCAGTAATTGGACCTTCACTCGATTTTTTCGTTTGGCTATAGGCATCATGATCTTGATTCAAGGGTATGTATATAACCAAATTGAAACCATTGTAATGGGTTATTTTTTTACTGGATTTGCTTTGTTCACAACGGGTTATTGCGGTTTCGGGGGATGTTCAATTCCTGCAAATAATCAAAATACAACCGCCCAATTTAACGCTGAAACGAATGAAAACTCGGAAAATTCTTTATCCACCAGTCCAGTACACTTTGAAGAAATTTCTGCTAAAAAAAGCAATATCAAACCTTCTTAAGTTCTAAGTATAATAAAGTTAAACATAAAGCAGATATAAAAAAATAGCGGCAATTGCCGCTATTTTTTTATATCCTCAATTTTTTCAACTCTAGTTCATTAGAAAGTATACTCGACCTTTTTGAATACTCAAAATTAGAATCAAATATCCATTAATGGGGTAATTTATCTTTGAACTTTCCATAAACCCAGGTACCGAAAGTGGCGGCAAGGAAAGTTATGAATATCACATAAAATCCAGCTCCAATTTGTGCAAACAACGGACCGGGACATGCTCCCGTAATCGCCCAACCCAAACCAAAAATTAAGCCTCCGTAAATTTGGCCTTTATTAAAGGTTTTGTTTGCAATTACAATGGGTTCACCATTTATTGTTTTGATATTCAATCGCTTAATTAACTGAACTGAAATCATTCCCAAAACAACACCGGTACCAATTACGCCGTACATGTGAAATGAATCCAATCGAAACATCTCTTGGATTCGGAACCAACTTACGATCTCTGCTTTTACAAAAGCAATACCAAAAATTATACCTACCACAGTGTATTTCAAATCATGCCACCAAGGCCCTTGTATTTTGGATTCATTTACGCACATTGCGTCTTTACCAAATTCTGTTTTTTCTGTTGTCATTTTTCAATTTTTTAAAAGTAAAACTTCGTTTTTTAATTCAATTTAAAGTCCCAACAAAAAGGGCAAAATCAACCAAGTCATAATAAAACCACCCACCATAAATGAAATGGTTGCAACCAATGATGGCCATTGCAAATTGCTTAATCCCATAATAGCGTGGCCGCTAGTACAACCACCTGCATAACGAGTACCGAATCCAACTAAAAATCCTCCAATCACAATAAAGATAAATCCTCTAACGGTCAACAACGCTTCCCAAGAGAATATATCAGCGGGAATAAGTCCGTTAAAATCCTTAACGCCTGATTCAACTAATTGCTTTTTGGTGTTCTCTGCTATTTCTATAGGTTGAGGATCTTGCAAAAAATAACCCGCAATAAAACCACCAATCAGTACACCCAGTACAAAAAACAAATTCCATTTTTCCTTTTTCCAATCATAATTAAAAAAGGGAATCTTTGCAGGCATACACATGGCACATACATGCCTTAGTGAAGATGAAATTCCAAAGGTTTTGTTTCCCAAAATTAACAAGGCAGGAACGGTTAAACCAATAATAATACCCGCAGCCCACCAAGGCCACGGCTGACTAATAATTTCTATTATTTTATCCATATTTACTATATTAACAAAGAGATAGCAGTGAATAAAAACACTCACTGCTATCGCAATTACAATTAAAAAAATTTAGAACCTTTATCGAATTATGCTTTGGTTAATTTGGACTGACAAACAAAGTCTGTTTTTGATACACCCGCTTCAGCAATGGATTTAAATCCACCTTCAATTTCTTTGAAGTTATGAATACCTCGTGCCTTTAAATAAGAAGCAGCAATCATGGAACGATATCCACCTGCACAATGCAAATAGAATTCCTCATTCAACTGGGTCATTTCCGGAAACCATTCATTGATATAATCCAACGGCTTATTATACGCTTCATCTACGTGTTCAGCTCTGTATTCGGATTCTTTACGAACATCCAAAACATAGCTGCTTCCAATAGTCAATTCAGATTTAAACTGATCAGCAGAAATACGATTCACTTGATCTACTTCTTTACCTGCATTCTTCCAAGCATCAATTCCACCATTTAAATATCCCAAAACTACATCAAAACCTACTCGACTTAATCGAATCAATGTTTCCTCTTCCTTTCCCGCTTCTGTTATCAATAAAATGGGTTGTTTAACATCTACTACCATGGCACCTACCCAAGGAGCAAATTGTCCATCCAAACCAATATTTATAGATCTCGGAACAAATCCTTGAGCAAAAACACCTGCATTACGTGTATCTAAGATCACTGCATCTGTTGATTCAGCAGCGGTTTCAAACTCATCTGCCGACAATGCTCGCAAACCGGTTGTCATCAAATCATCAATGGATGAATAACCTTTTTTATTCATTGCAACATTCATTGGGAAGTATGCAGGTGGAGGAGTTAATCCATCGGTCACTGCAGCAATGAAATTTTCTTTACTTGTTTGATTCAACGCATAATTCATTTCCTTTTGGTGACCAAGGGAATCCATAGTTTCTTTCATCATGTTTTTACCACAAGCTGAACCCGCGCCATGTGCTGGATACACCATAACCTCATTGGGTAAAGGCATAATTTTATTCATAAGAGAATCGTACAGCATACCGGCTAACTGCTCCTGAGTCATATCCGCTGCTTTGTGCGCTAAATCTGGACGTCCAACATCCCCCAAAAACAAGGTATCTCCACTAAATAAACTGTGTGGGGTTCCGTTTTCATCGAGAAGCAAGTAACACGTACTTTCCATGGTATGACCTGGTGTGTGCAACACTTTTAGGGTTACGTTTCCGAGTTTAAATTCCTGCTCATCCTGGGCAATAATACATTCAAACTCCGGATTGGCCATGGGGCCGTAAATGATAGGAGCTCCGGTTTTTTTACTTAAATCTAAATGTCCACTTACGAAATCAGCATGAAAATGGGTTTCAAAAATATACTTGATTTTTGCTCCATTATTTTCTGCCTTTTCAATGTAAGGCTGAACTTCTCTCAATGGATCGATGATTGCCACCTCTCCATTGCTCTCGATGTAATAGGCACCTTGTGCCAAACATCCTGTGTAAATTTGTTCAATTTTCATATTATGCATATACTTTTTTTTGTAGTTTTTAACTTCAGCGAGTGGGGTAAATTGAAGCGCTACGAGAATGACTTAGATTAAATTTTTATTCTAGTCAATTTTTTAATCTTCCAAACCTTCTGTTTAAATTCTATTTATTCAACTTTTGTACTGTTTTCTAAAACTTTCCGATTGATAAATTATTCGATTGTAATAAAATTTTACTCTTACTATATTCTGCTCAATTGGTTATTCAGCATTTCAATTTTAATTGCTTCATATCAATGGCTTTATTTCTGTTAATTGCTTTCAGTATGCTTCTTTCTTGCTTGAAAAAAAACCTCTGTGCCTTGTCGTGCCGGAATAGAATTCATTGCCATCTCCATTTCAATTACTTCTAGTCCATGTTCTTGGAACAACTTCAGATATTCTTCCTTTGACCCTCCAAAAGGAGGACCTCCTTCAAAATCCCGATTAAACAACAAACCGCCTAAAATTCCTTTTTCAGTTAGAATTTTTACCATTTTTTGAACGTAATCCACTCTCATAGAAGGGGGAATGGCGCAAAAGAAGGTCTGTTCCACAATAACATCGTATGTTTCATTCAATTGAAAAAAATCCCCTTCTAAAATGCGTATCGAAGAATTATTCTCGAATTTTGATCGCAAATTCCTAACCAATGTTGGAGAAATGTCGATTAAGGTTACATTCGTAAAACCATGATTCAAAAGATATTCCGCTTCATAGGCATTTCCACAACCGGGAATTAAAATCGCCGCATTTTTATCGGGCAATAAGTCAAAGAACTTTTGCAATTCCGGTGAAACACGACCTAGATCCCAACCAGTAGACCCTGCAGCCCAACGATCATCCCAAAAAGCTTTCTCTGTATTATTATCTTCCACAATACAACAACCATTGTCATCCATAATACATTGAATGGGGTTATCACTCTTGCTATTTAATTCATGTGTATTCGTTTGATTGACTTCCATGTTATATTGATTAGAATTGTCAGTTTAATTTTATAAAATTTCCGTATTTCCCATCGTAGACTTAATTGGATCCATTTCTAAATTTTCCGAAGTCGGTATCATCTAAACGATTGTATTCAAAGACCTTTTAAATCTACCCTTTTTTCTTTGCGTCCTTCATAGCATCGTAAAAGGATTTTATTTCACCAAAAGGTCCGTATTTATGTTGTTTTTCTGTAAATGGATCGATATATGGTCCAAATGGATGATCAATATTCTTTTTAGAAATATCTGGCCAATCTTTGGATAAGTCCTTAATGGGGCGATCTTGTGAATTCACAAAAGCAGCAACATCCCAAGCTTCTTCATTTGTTAATTGGGGACTGCTATAGGTTGCACCCAAGGGCATATTCGCTCTTACGTAACCAGCAAAGCGACTCATTCTGTATAATCCTGCTCCTGAATTATAGCTGTTCTTACCCCACAATGGAGGGTAGGTATAGGCATTTCCTTGGTCGTTCATCAACCCCGCTCCAGTTGCTTGATGACAACTTTGACATTTGGATTCATAAATGGCTTTGCCATTTACCGGATCTGCAGCACGCGATAAAAATGGCACTTCGTACAATCCTGATCCCTTAGGTTTTTCGCCTTTTTTAACATCTTTACCTAGCCATTTTATGTAAGCTGCCATGGATTTCATTTCACGTGAATTTGAATCAGGTGCTTGTCCATTCAAACTGCGTTCAAAACAATCTCCAATTCGTTTAAATACCGTTTCTGTAGTTCCACTTCTACCCCTAAACTTGGGATACGTACTCGCAACAGCCGAATAATTATTACCGTATGGAGCTGTTCCTGCATTTAAATGACAATTTTGGCAATTCATTCCGTTTGTAATTTTTGCCACAGAACCATTTGGGCCTAAAAACTCTGCCGTTCGAGCAATTAAGTCCCTACCATATTTAATTTCTTCACCCTCTTTTCCGTCAGGCAATTCAGAATCCGATGGGGCTGTCCATAAATCCGATGAAGGATCTAAAGATGTTAATTGTTCATCCTTCTCCATTTTCTGAATTTGTTCGGCAATTTTCTCCTCTGAAATTCCAGAATCAGATGGTTTAAATAACATCCATATTACCAATGCAAACATAGTAACTACCACTAACATCAAGAGCGTGATAAGTGAATTAACCGACTTTATCAGCTTGCGTTCATCTTCTGGGTTTATTGGCTTCATAAATATAAATTTACGGTTTTTTGTATGTTATTGCATCAAACTGCTGATGATGATGTAAATTCCCATCACCAAAACAAACCAACCAAATGCAGGTTTAAGTTTATCTCCACTAATCTTTTTTGATAATGCTGCACCAGCAAAAATACCTACTATGGCAATTACACTAAATATTACTAAAAATTGCCAATCTATTTCGGCGCTGCGTTTTTCTAAGTCCCCTAAAAAACCCAACAATGATTTAGAAGCAATAATGATTAAAGAAGTTCCAACTGCCTGTTTCATAGGCAATTTGGCCAACAAAACTAAGGCTGGAATTATTAAAAAACCACCGCCTGCTCCAACCAATCCTGTTACCGCACCAACGATTAATCCTTCAGCTAAAATCATGGGATAGTTGAATGAAACTTCACCGTCAATTGCATCCGTTTTTGGTTTCGATTTACGAATCATACTGTACGAAGCAAGCACCATTATGATTGCAAAAAACAACAAAATTGCGATGTCTTTACTCAACACAAAACTACCTGTACTAATTACGGGGTTAGGTATAGCTGGTACCACCAAATGCCGGGTTAAATAAACACTTATAATTGACGGAATACCAAACACAATAGCCGTTCTCCAATGAATATTTCCCATTTTCATATGTGAAAACGAGCCGACTAAACTGGTTAAACCAACAATAAATAGCGAATAAGCCGTAGACAATTCAGCACCGATACCAAATAAATATACCAAAATAGGCACGGTCAATATAGACCCACCACCACCAATAAGTCCAAGTGAAAGCCCCATGGCTACCGCTCCTATATATCCAAATATTTCTAACATAACTACAAAAATCCGTGATTAAAATTGATTACAAAGTGATAAAAGTTACAATTTACTAAAAATCAACTTATCAATCAATTGACTATCTAAATTGATAATCATACCCTTCCAATTGACTTAATAAATTTGCCGGTTGATCCGTACATTGAACCCTTCCTTCCACGGTGGGCGCAATTGGAGAATTTTTGGCTAAATATTCTCGAACAATGTCGTGCAAATTATGAGATGTAGGTTCCGGATTTTTCACTCCCATCATTCGGCAAATCATATCATCGGGATCGCCTTCACGTTCACAAGCCACCATGGTATACATTTTAGACTTATCTAAATCCATCCCTTTAATTTTAACCCAATTTAAACGTTTACCAAATTCATTTTTAGAAGTAAAATTAATTTGCATTCCTGAAAACCTCACCACCCATCCACCAAATCGTTTTGCTGGGTCTTTGGCAAAAACATTTTCAAGTTCTTTCTCCAACCAATTCCATACTTGCTGTCCAGAAACCAAACCCTTTTTAGCAATAGAATTTACCGGCAACATACTCCATAAAAAATCATTGGTAATGGCCGTTTTTTCTTTATTCGGATGTGCAACCAAGGGCGGGCAAAATCTAAATCCATTCGATAATGCAATGTCTGTATCGAATTTTTCCATCACCGCATCGGTAATAAAATTGTCCATCGGATTTTCCAAAACATAATATCGAACTAATGTTTTTTGAGTAAATCCAATTACCTTAGATAATTCTTGTTTGTATGGTGCAAAAACTTGATTCACCAATGCGTTCATTTCTGCATCTGGCTTGTATTTACTGGGATCTACATCCAATAAATCGTAAGTTTGTTCTTTAATAACTCCATTCTCTACTATCACGTCTAACTTCCCCAAAAAAGAGCCAAAAGCACCCGGTTCAACCACTTTCGTATAGGCAGTTTCCAAAGGTTTTCGCACTCGTTCATGCGTATCGGCACCAAGAATATAGTCTACCCCTTGCACATAGGGCTTGGTTCCTAAATCCACCTGTTGTGTTAAGCCCATGTGGGTTACTAAAAAGACCATAGCACATTGCTCATATTCTCTTAAATACTTTACATATTTTGCCACATTTTCAGATGGGTCGGTAAATTCAATACCAAAGGAATACGCAGGTGATTGGCGTTTAGGCGTTAATGGATCATTATATCCAATAAATCCAATTTTAACACCCGCAACGGTTTTGGTCCAATACGGTGGAAATATCAAATCTCCTCTTTTTTTGTTTTCGGGGGATATAAGACTGCTTCCCGACACAGGCAACTCATCGTGAAACATGTTAGCACAAACTTTAGCCGCATGGTATCCACCCAAGTCTTTGATCATATTCTCTTTGCCATACACTACTTCCCAATTTCCAGGCAGCATCAAGTCGTAACCAATATTATTGATTAAGGGAACCATAGCTCTACCTTCGGTCATTGCTGCAACTCCACTTCCTTGAAAACAATCACCGCCATCGACAACCACCGTATTAAACGGATTTTGTTTGCGGATGGTATTGATCATCGTTTTCAAAGTGGCCATACCTCCACGACGTTTATAAACTTCCTTGCCTTGTTCCCAAAAAAATTCATCGTGCTCAAATAACTGTGCATGAATATCAGCTGTTTGAAGTATGGTGAATCGTTGTGCTTTCCCTTTTCTCAATGATTCTGACTTAGAAAAGTCGTATCCGTTTTCATCTGAAGTAGCCAGAGTACTTGCCGCCGCTGGACCAAATGCAAAACCCAGGCCAGCAATTCCCGCACTTTTCAAAAAACTTCGTCGATCCGTAGCTGCCTGAATTTCTTCCGAACTCGCATTGCAACCACATGAACAACTTTTATTATGTATTTCTTTAGTCATATTCAAAAAATCAAGTAAAAAACAAAGATGTTAAAACGAATGAATAAACTTGGTGATATTTATCACAATCACATAAAATGAGGTCTATAAACCAAAAACAGTTTTCACATTGTTCTGTGTTATTTGACTCACCTCTTCGATGCTTTTCCCTGTTAATTCTGATAATTTATCCGCTACATAACGCGTGTATGCAGGTTCGTTCCTTTTACCCCGGAATGGTGTTGGGGCAAGATATGGAGAATCCGTTTCTAGCACTACGCGATCCAATCCAATTTGCGCTATTACTTCGGCGATTCCTGCTTTTTTAAAGGTTACAACCCCTCCAATTCCCAAATAAAAACCCAGTTTAACAATCTCATCAGCTAATTCTTTACTCTCTGAAAAGCAATGAAAAACTCCCGTTACCTTTCCTTTATAGGGCTTCAATAACTGGATAACTTCGTGTGTAGCGCTCCTTGAAGGTATCGATACGGGTAAATTCTTTTCTATTGCCCAACCAATTTGAGTCAAAAATGCATCCTCCTGCCAACTTTGCGTTGATTTGTCCCAATACAAATCCATTCCAATTTCTCCTACACCTACATATTTTCGCTTGCCGAACCATTCGTAAATTCGTTCTAAGTCTGATTTATATGTTTCTTTTACATACGTTGGATGCAACCCCATCATCGATTTGCATAACGAAGGATGCGCATCTTCTAATAAATGCATGGGCTCAATAGAATCCAAGTCGATGTTGGGCATCAATATATTTGTTACCCCTAATGTTGAACACCGTTCAATTTGGGATGGTAAATCTTCTGAATTTTCGTCAGAATAAAAGTGACAGTGAGTATCCGTTAAATTCAAATGCATGTTTGTTTTATTCAATCTTTGTTAATTTATTTAGTCTGCAGATATCCTTGTTATTTTTTGGACATTTCTAATTACAATCTTCAAAAAACTGGTCATTTCTTGTTCTTGCTTTTTGCATTTTACAAGCAACTGCTTGCAAATGGATATTAGTTATCTTCTTTAAGGTTCTTAAAACTAACGATTTCTATTACCAGCAGTCTCCATCTGGCAGCCTATAATACCGATAATTTCTAAATTCTATTGCTTTACCAAATCAATTTTTCTTTATTTAAAAATGCTGAAATGCCTTTTTGGCAATCATCCGATTTGCGAGCTATAGCATTCTGCTGTGCAGCAAACTCCAGCGCATCTTCTCGATTATAAGGCAAATTTCGCATCATATTTTTCGTTAACTTAATGGAATCAGAACTCACACCTTTTAACAATACTTGTGCGAATTCCTGAACCCGTGTTCCAATTGAATTGGATTCAACAACTTCATAAATCATTCCGTCATCCCATGCTTTTTTCGCGCTAAACACTTGTGCAGTTAACAACCATTCAGTCATTTTATTAAACGGCAATTTATCTCTCAAATAAACCATCACTAAGGCAGCCACAAATCCTATTTTTGCCTCGGTATAACCAAAAGTTGCCTCTGGCGTTGCAAAACAAAAATCTACCAAGGTAGCCAAACCACAACCTCCAGCTAAAGCCGGTCCTTCAACTTGCGACAAGGTAATTTTAGGGGAGTTGTAAACCAATTCAAATAAATCCTTAAGGCGACGAGAATCTGCTAAATTCTCCTCATTCGTAAATTCAGCCATGCTCTTCAAATAACTCAAATCTGCGCCAGCACAAAATGGTTTATCGGCAGATTTCAAAACAATGATTTTAACTTCTTCATTGTGGTTTAATTCCGTATAGGCTTGGGTTAATTCCGAAACAAGTTCAGGACTCAAGGCATTTCTTTTTTCTGGTCGATTTAAAATCACCGTAGCGATTCTACCTTCTAATTGAATTGAAATAAGCGACATATTTACAAAGATACAAGTATTAAAAATGAGAAAACTGCCCAATTCGTCCATTTTCGTTCATGAGGAAAATGAATCCGATGAATCCAAAAAACCACTATGGATGAAAGCACTATTGCATGCATCCCCGTAAAATTTGGAGCATAACTAAATCCAAAGGGCATATTATCAATAAAAACCAATACCTTATGAATGATCAATAAAAACAAATCAAACACCAACAAACATCCCTGCTGCAATTCTTCAAAAAATGAAAAGACGCCTAAGAATGCGAAGACCATTAGTCCTAAATAAGCATAAATCAGAATTGTAAACAATGGAATTAAGAGCATATTACCCAACACAAACCAATTAGAAAATTGATGAAAATAATACAGCACCACGGGCAAAGTAGTCAAAGAACAAACAAAAGAAATAACTATGCCCGAAACCAAATTGCCTTTCCAATTCGGCCATTCTTTCTGCAACTGCCATTCGTTGTAATTGGGCACCACCAATGCAATTCCTGCCATTGCCGCATACGAGAGTTGAAATCCGACATCAAAAATCATCAGTGGATCCAACATTAATTGTAAACTACCCACAAAAAAATACGAATCAGCTATCCAAATTTTCCGATGGAAAATTTGTTGTCCAATTTGCGAATAGGTAATAGCCCAAACAGCTCTTTCTACCGGAGGCGACATTCCGGTAATCGAGCCATACAACCAAATTACAAACATGATAATCAACCAGGCAATTCGATGCATCCAAGGCCAGCGAATCCATTTTAAGGGCCAAAACAATATCGAAAAGATAAGTGCAACGTGCATCCCACTCACCGACAAAACATGCACAATTCCTGCCTTCTGAAAATACCTCAATTCGGATCGATCCATTGCGCCTTTTTGACCTAACATCAATTTCAAAAACAAGTTCCAGGCGTCATCTGATAAGCAGCCTCGTACTCGAGTAGCAATTGCTGACTCTACAAAGTATTGCAATTGTTGAAAAATTGAACGTTCTTTCATTGAGGAAAGGTGCACCCATTGAGAATACGAATTCAAATAGATTTTATGCTTTGGAAATCTTCCAAATGAAAAATCATTCACCTTCCACCCTTCGATTAATACTATTGCACCTAACCAATCATTGAGGTGAACCTCTTTAATCGAATTCCCCTCCCTTAATTCTCCTTTTTTCTTTAAATCTATCGCAGATTCAACGGTAGTTAATATCCTTTTACCTTTATTTACTGTAGTAGATGCAACTGCCACTGATTCAAATTTCAAAGACGAGCTAAACGCCGATTTAACAGAATCAACTCCCGCTTGATGGGATGTTCGATTAAGGAAAGTTGAAGGACACACAAGGTCTAAATCTGAACTCGGTAAAAAATCAATCTGATTGGAATTTACTTGTGCCCCTAGTTCTGCTTGGATTTTAACTTTCCATCGATCAGCAGCTAAATTCAGAACATCTACATGCTGAATTCTAATTAAAATGGATGGAGCTGTTTTAAGAACTCGTTCCGTTTCTGAATACTTGGAGGTATGATATTTCATTAACGTCAAACCCAACAATCCAGGTATTAATAGAACAATCAAAAATCCCCAATGTATAAACCAATTGCCCTTTAGAAACAGCCCATAAACAGCAATAACAGCAAAAAGCCAAAACCCATTGGCATGAACACTGGCAATTAAAATCCCTGAAATTAATAACAAAAATGGTCCAATAAATGGATATTTCTTATTCATATTTTCTCTTTTATTGAAGCTCTAAGAACTCAACAAAAATGAGAAAACAGAATATGTAATTGATCCAAGATTCGGAATCTCGGAGTGCAAGAAACTACAACATTTTTCTCAAATTTCGTTTCAAATCGGATGCGGTTTCATCTTTTCGACGCCATTGATTTTTTTCATACCATTCATCAATAACATCTTCCCTCGCATCGTTATTTGGAGCAGCTAGAACTTCACACAAGAATAAGATAAATTGCTGCATATCACCAGCAAACAACAAATTGGCAAATTCGAATCGTCGTGACAATGAAAACATCCCCAAAATCTCTTGAGCCTTGGTTTTATGCGCTTCTAGATCGCCGGACTGATTAAATAATTCAGGTTGAAGTGGCTTTCCCTCTTGCGAATTTTGCAAATCATTTGTTACCAAATTTTCATTTTCTGAATTATTGGAAGTTGGAATTATGAATTCATCGTTGTTGTCTTCTTTATCATCGTCATCATCGCCAAATTCATCCGAATCATTATCTTCATCATCGATTTCATCATCATCATTTTCTTCATCTTCTTCATCGTCGTCGTCGTCTTCTTCGTCATCATCATTATCTTCTCCAAATTGATCTGAATCTTCATATTCAAGGTCGTTGTGAACGACTAACTGATCGTCGTTTTTACCTTCGTTATTTATTGGGAATTCAACATTTTTAACATCTTCCTGAATAGTGGTTCCCTCAATATCCTCCATAAACTCAATTTCAAATTCCTCGGTTTCGGGTTCTTCCAACGGATAAAATTCTACTTCGATTTCTTCTTCTTCAGGAGTATTAAATTCGATGGTTTCAATCAAACTGTGAATTTCAGATGTATTTTTCTCTATTTCGGGGGATGTGATTTCGGTTGTGGAAAACTCATCGTCTTCAAATTCCATATCTTCATCCAGATCATCGCGATTTAAAGCAATGATTTCCATATCTGTTTCCAAATACAGCTGAGCAGAGTACAATTTAATTCTACCTAAAACTTCCAAACTTTCTCGATTTTCTTGGGCATTATCAAGCTCTTGAACTAAGTTTGCTAGGATTTTAACAATTTCTGGGATTCGTGGATTCATATTCTTCGGACTTTCAAGAAATTTTTTGGAAATTTACAACTTAGAACTTAGGAATTCATGAGAGATTTTACACTAATCTACGGGTGTATGTTTGCGGGGAAAACCACCCGTTTGATTGGGCTTTACAACGAAAGCGAAATAGATATCAACGACAGAATTGCGGTAAAACCGCTCATTGATAATCGGTATCATGAAGGTAAAATTAATTCTCATAGTGGCCTCCAAATGATGGGACATCGAATTGGGAAAGCAGAAGAAATATATCCGCTCATTCTTCCCAATACCAAAGAAATTTACATCGATGAGATTCAGTTTATGGGTAACTATATTACCGATGTAATTGGTGAGCTACTTATGAATGGAATTCGAGTAATTGGTGCCGGCTTGGATAAAGATTATTTAAATCGCGATTTTGGACCCATGGGAAAACTTAAAAAAATGGCAAATACACATATCGAACTTGCAGCCCGCTGTCACGTTTGCAATAAACCCGCACACTTTACATACAGGACCATTGATTCCGAAGACTTAGTCCTTGTTGGACACAACGACTTGTATCAAGCTCGCTGTGAAGCCCATTGGAACGAAGGCATGACTGGGAGAATTTAGTGAAACACTTAATTTAACTAATTCACTAATTACAATGAAATCACCAACATCGTCCATATTATGCTAAGTGGCACCTATTAAAGGATTTACTACTTCAATATCATCCCCAACAATAAAAAATCAATTAAAAACCGATACCCCGAGGTTTTCAGCCATGCTATATACTTTGCATTTCCAAATCGCGGGTGAACGGATATTCCAAAGCCATACATCCCTAAATACATTAAAACTATTAACCATTCGCCCCAAGTAACTTCGAACAATGGTGTGTTCACATTCCATATCGACGTGATTAAAAATAGTAGCACCATCAACCACCACATAATTTGAGCTACTTTGGGTAAATTAATCCAAATATTATAATTATTTAAGGTTTGATCCTTGGGAATTTCAAAACGTTGAACCAACAAAACATTCAATGAGAGAATTGCAAATATACTTACCGGAAAAACAGATCCATCCCATACTTGAACCCTCTGAAATTCAATAGGAACTTCTTTTATGTATTCTGGATAGCTATAAATAGGGAAGGTTATACTCATTGCAACTACCAACGGCAGAATCATTACCATCAACCATTTAAGCTGTTTTAGAACGCTAATTATCAACCCATACAACACCAAAGAAAAAAGCAGAATCTGTACATGATGGTTTTGAAGTAGACGAACCATTAATTCTATACATTCATCCCATCCCAAAAATCTCACTAAAAAAGCATACCATTCGAGCCATGAAATGAGTGACAATACCAGCCATCCCCAAGACACGTATGTCCAAAATACTTTTGTGTTATGACCTTTGCGTTTCCAATCCCGGCAATCCCAAATAAAGTCTATGCTATAAATCAACAAAGCCCCAGAGCTTAATGCCCATACAGACAACAATTTCCAGAAACTAAAATCTGGTAATTGAGCCAAACCACATTGACTTACAAAACAAATTTTCAGCCCAATAAACCCTAAAACAAGCGCAGGGATTGGAATTCCAATAAGCTGATAAAATTGGAGTTGTTCAATTTCCTTTTGTGAAATTGTGCGGTGTTTGTTTTGATCATTTTGTTGATTTGTGGACCAAAACATAACCACCGATTAAAGAGCGCCTTCCTTAACGGCTCTGATTTGACCGAGGTCTGGGATGGCACGTCGTAAACTTTCTTCAATTCCCGCAGTCATAGTCATTTCACTCATCGAGCAACTACTGCAATTTCCGGTCAATCTCAGCACGACATCTTTAGTTTCTGAAACCTCTACCAGCTCAACATCGCCACCATCGGCATGTAGGTAAGGTCTAATCGTATCTAGAACCTCTTCTATTTGATTTGAAAGTTGCATTTTTACAAAGATAGTGATTTCAATGGTTTATTGACGTTGCATTACGCTCACAGTTCGAGCAATTTCTTGAGCTACTTTCATATATGGCAACATTTCGGGGAGAGAGAAATCCCAAACACCCGTATCGGCATTTTGCATGATTTTAGGATTCAGTGGCAATTCACCCAAAAAATTCAAGTTATATTCGGCCGCAATTTTAGCGCCTCCGCCTTCTCCAAAAATTCGGTATTTTTTATCGGGTGCATCATCGGGTGTGAAATACGACATATTCTCAACAACCCCTATTATAGGCTTTTTAATTGCATCCAATTGAAACATATCAACCGCTCTTCGCGCATCTGTTAATGCCATTTCTTGTGGAGTTGTTACCAAAACCACTCCTGTTAACGGAGCTTGTTGTGATAGGGTAATTTGTACATCCCCCGTGCCCGGAGGTAAATCCACAATGAGGTAGTCCAATTCACCCCATTCCACATCGTTTATGAATTGACGAAAAGCACTTGAAATCATCGGACCACGCCAAACAACTGCTTGCCCAGGAGCCGTCATAAAACCAATGGAAAGCAATTTAATACCATGAGATTCAATAGGTATCATCCAAGATTTGCCTTCTTTTTCTATCATTTGGGGGGATTGATGTACGTTAAATAAAGTAGGCACACTGGGTCCATAAATATCGGCATCCAACAACCCTACTTTTGCACCTGTTTCTTTTAAAGCCAAGGCTAGGGTAGCTGAAAGTGTACTTTTCCCTACTCCACCTTTTCCCGAAGCAATGGCAATCAAGTGCTTAACATTAGGTAAGGCATCGGAATCTCTGTGGTTCTTTTGCACCCTACTGGTAGCATTTACCAAAACTTCTGCTTGAGAATCTACCATGTACTTAATGGCATTATGACATGCATTCACCAACATTTCCTTCATTGGACAGGCTGGTGTAGTTAGTACTAAATCAAATTGAACTTTTTTCTCTACAATTTCCAGATTCTCCACCATTCCAAGTGTAACTATATCCTTTTTAAGATCGGGATCGTCGACATTCGACAGTGCTTTTAATACTTGTTCTTTGGAAATCATATCTTGTTTTGATTTTTCTTACCTAGTATTCGATTGAAGAATCTCTTTTCAAAATTCCAGAAATAGCTGCCCTGACCCAATAAGAAACCATATATCAACAGTACCAGATTGTAAACCGGGAGTATAGCAATATAATATACAATATCAATCCACCATGCATCACCTATGTAAGGTTTCAAAAATCCCTTCAGATACACTATGGTTGTTCCAGTTAATGCGAATACTGTTAGAATTAAAACCACTTGAATTGTAGATTCTACTTTCCAACGATCCTGTAATTTTTTCAAAAAACTCACAATGCAAAATTACGGTTTGTATTCCACATGCTCTATTTCTTTTTAGTCAATATTGCCAAAACCAACGATGATTGTTCAATTTTTTATTGCGATTTTTGCAAAATGTCATCTACAATTGGAAGTCTGTTGCTTTTTCCCTTACCCATAGGGGAACTTAGTGGTGGTCAATTTGAAACCGATTATTTCAAAAACGAACTAAAATCCACAAAAATCTGGGTAGCTGAAAATGCACGAACACTTCGACGTTATATCAGCGCACTAAGCTTAGGTATTGTTATAGATGAATTAAATATTCTTGAATTGTCTTTCCATACCGAACAAAAGGATATTGAAGAATTTTTGGATCTAAATAGCTCGTCGGGAAAAATAGGACTTTGCTCCGAAGCTGGATTGCCTTGTGTTGCCGACCCCGGAAATAAAGTAGTCATGTGGGCACAACGAAGAAATTGGAACGTTGTTCCTTTACTTGGACCTAACAGTATTATTATGGCTTTGCAGGGAAGTGGATTCAACGGTCAACAATTTGTATTCCACGGATATTTCCCGCTGAAAGAAGATGCCATTCGAGTTTGGCACAAAGATTTCCATCAAAGTTCATTAAAAAAATACACACATATTTTTATTGAGACTCCTTACCGAACAGATAAAACGTTGCGTTTTTTACTTAAAACCTTGACCGACAATACCAAGCTTTGTGTTGCTGCAGGTCTACACACTAACAATCAATCAATTCGTACATTAACCGTTGCACAATGGAAAAAAAACACTCCTGAATTTGGCAAAATTCCGGTTGTTTTTGTAATTGCAAATTGATTATTGCAAAAACTCAATTCTGCATTTGCGATTTTCACCTAGGAACAATTGAATTCCTGATGGAATTTTGTCCCCATGAATTGGTTAACAAAAATCAAACTCTTTTCGGTCTATTTATTCAAGAAATCTCCAAATACATTGATTGGATCAACTGAGTTGTTCTTGAAAAAAAACTCATTTTTCAAAGCGAGCAATTTCTTAAAATCGAACCATTTCCCAAAAATCGGCCATTTACCTACAAGAACCAAGACTTTATTTCAAAAAGCGTTCATTTGGATTCATATTTCTAACTTCAAAAAATATCGTTTCGAATCCCTTAGAAAACCCCATTTAAATGGTTTAATTTGGATGTTCATGTCTGCAATATTGATAACCAAAGTAATTCACTCTCAAATTGTAAACCGACAAGAATGGATCATCCAAGGGATAATTGAATGTTCTGAATTCAATCATTCAGATAGTCAGTTTGTTCGTCAATTGTCCACAGCCCAACAAAAAGCCATTTGGAATAAAAATCCAAATCAAACCAATAAAAACACATCAACCCGCACACTACCCAAATCACCCGAAGACACATTTTTCCTAAATCATCCACTATTAATCTCAAAAAATTCCTCGGTGCACACCACTTCTACTCGAATAGTGCGTATTGACCTGAACAATTGCGACAGCATTGAATTGGAGGAATTACCGCGCATTGGACCTTTAACGGCTTCTAAAATAATTCGTTACCGAGAACGGTTGGGTGGGTACATTTCTCCGTTTCAAATCTTAGAGATTTACCGGATCGATAGCCAAATTCTGCAAATTCCAACAGTTCAATTTCATTCAGATAATCACCAAAAATACGTCACTAAAATTCCCAGTTCAGGTTTAACAATCAAAGATTTGTACCGACATCCATACATTGGAAAATCAAAAGCTCAATGGCTATGGAAATACCTACAAGCCCATCCAAAATTACGGTTGGAAGAGTTTAAAAATAGCTCTTATTTATCTATGGAAGAAAAACTTAGACTCATTCCTTATTTGAAATTTGAATAAGTAAATACGGAATGTTGAAGCAGCCAGTACCAGATTTTGAAGGATTGAACACTGCACTTTGAAACAGCGAATACTGAATGTTGAAGTAGCAAATACTGAATTTTGGCTCAGCGAATACTGCATTTCGAAGCAGCAAACTCTGAATGTTGAAGCAGTCAGTTCCAAATTTTGAAGGATTGAACACTGCACTTTGAACCAGCGAATACTGTATTTTGATGCTGCAAATATTTGATACGGATTTTACATTCGTTCGTCAAATAATTGATATTCCTTACACAAATTATTTCTAAGATGGGATTTGTGCATTAATTTCGCGCTGAATATGAATTTCCAAGAAAATGAAAGTGTGAGCATGGTACGCCAAACTGTGCGTGATTTTGCAGAAAAACACATCCGTCCTGACATGATGGAATGGGATGAATCACAAACATTTCCAATTCATGTCTTTAAAGCTTTAGGAGAACTGGGCTTGATGGGCATGTTGGTACCTGAACAATACAACGGTTCAGGATTGGGATACTACGAATATGCAGCTGGAATTGAAGAATTAGCTAAAGTATGCGGTAGTGTAGGATTAAGCATGGCTGCTCACAACAGTTTGTGTACGGGCCATATCTTACAATTTGGAAACGAAGAACAAAAAAAGAAATGGTTGCCCAAATTAGCTACTGCGGAATGGATTGGTGCTTGGGGATTAACCGAAGCCAATACTGGATCGGATGCTTTACGCATGAAATGTGTAGCTAAGAAAGATGGCAACGAATGGGTTCTAAACGGAGCTAAAAACTGGATTACTCACGGTATCACCGGTGATGTTGCCGTTGTTTTAGCACGAACTGGGGATTTATTGGATTCTCACGGAATTACAGCATTTGTTGTTGAACGAGGTACTCCAGGTTTCAAAGGGGGTAAAAAAGAAAACAAACTAGGTATGCGTGCATCGGAAACTGCAGAAATGATTTTCGAAGATTGTCGTGTACCTGAAGAAAACATCTTGGGGAATGTTGGCGACGGTTTCATTCAAGCCATGAAGGTGTTGGATGGAGGTAGAATCTCCATCGCTGCTTTGAGCTTGGGTATCGCTAAAGGTGCTTACGAAGCAGCTTTGAAATACTCTAAAGAAAGAGAACAATTCGGTAAACCCATCAGTCAGTTCCAAGCAATTGCGTTTAAATTGGCAGATATGGCCACTCGAATTGAAGCAGCTGAATTACTAATCCAAGAAAGCTGCCACTTAAAAAACAACGGTTTAAACGTAAATAAAGTTAGTGCTATGGCAAAGTACTACGCTTCTGAAGTAAGTGTTTATTGTGCGAATGAAGCCGTTCAAATTTTTGGTGGATACGGATATACTAAAGACTTCCCCGTGGAGAAGTTCTACCGCGATTGTAAACTATGTACCATAGGTGAAGGAACCAGCGAAATTCAAAAACTGGTAATTAGCCGTGCCATTTTAAAAGATTAATATTGTTTTTGTTCGAATATTTTCATACATTTGCAATCCTAAAAAACGAATAATCAAGAAAAGACATGCTCTTAATAAACGTTAAAGAAAGTGAGTCGCTAGAAAAAGCACTTAAAAAGTTCAAAAAGAAA
>JACCDQ010447686.1_pt1 | contig 20874 bp, 18 predicted proteins | sample 7446031 | NCBI WGS metagenome assembly JACCDQ01 (sample SAMN15323442, study PRJNA562643) | freshwater metagenome | isolation source: river surface water | place: USA:Blue River Watershed | collected 2017-08-17
CACGGCGGCTTCCTGGGTCTGGGAATCAAACCCGGCCTGGCCATCGGTCAGGTTTTCGCCGGTCAACACCACTTCGCGCTTGGTGATAACGGCTCGGCCGTCGCGGTCCAGATGGCGTTCGGAACCAAAGGGCACCGAACCGTTGCCCCGCTCGGCCGACAACCCTTCGGGGCTTTCGTCCACCATGCGCAACTCCAGCGTGGCGGTTCGGCCCAAGATGTCCTTGGCTTTGGCGGTGTCTTGCACGCCCGGCAGCTGCACCACGATCCGGTCCAGGCCTTGCTGCTGGATCACCGGTTCGGCCACGCCCAGTTCGTTGATGCGGTTGTGCAGGGTGGTGATGTTTTGCTTGAGCGCTTGCTCCTGGATGCGGCGGGCGGCTTCTGGCTTGAGGGTCGCGCGCAGACGCAAGTCGGCACCGTCCGGAGCGGCCACCACCTGCAAATCGGCAAACTGGTCAACCAGCAGGTTCTGGGCAGCGGTTTGGGTGTCGAGGTCGCGGAATCGCAACTCCAGGGCCTGGTCGTCACGGCGGATGCCGGCGTGGCGTATGTTCTTGTCGCGCAAAGCCGTGCGCAAATCGCTGGCCAACGATTCAATGCGTTTGGTCAAGGCACCGGGCATGTCCACCTGCAGCATGAAGTGCACCCCCCCGCGCAAATCCAGCCCCAGGTACATGGGTGCGGCGTGCAAGGACTGGAGCCACACCGGGGTGCGGGGCAACAGGTTCAGCGCAACGATGTGGCTGGGATTGGCCGGGTCGGTGTTGAGCGCATGGTCAATCGCGTCACGCGCCTTGATCTGGTCGTCGGTGGTGTCAAAACGGGCCTTGACGGACTGGCCGTCAAACTGAACCGCAGCGGCTTTGAGCGACTGCGCCGCCAGCACTTCCTCTACGCGGGTCACCATGCCCACATCGACCTTGACCGTGGCCTTGCCGGGTGACACCTGAACAGCAGGGGCCTCGCCGAAGAAATTGGGCAGGGTGTAGAGGGTGGCGATGAGCAGGGCCACCACAATGACCACGTATTTCCACAGAGGGTATCGGTTCATGAGCAAACAGCTCCTTTAAAAACCAAACGGCCGGGACAGATGCCCAGCCGGATCGATCACCGCTGTGGGTGACCCCAGTTGCCCAGCGGTTTACTTGAGGGTGCCTTTGGGCAACACCTGCACCACGGCAGAACGTTGCATTTGCACTTCCACGCCGTCGGCCAGCTCAACACCGATGTAGGCGTCGCCCACCTTGGACACCTTGCCCAACAGCCCGCCGGCGGTGGCGATTTCATCGCCTTTGGCCAAGGCTTCGACCATGGCCTTGTGCTCTTTCTGGCGCTTCATCTGGGGGCGAATCATCACGAAGTACAGCACCACGAACATCAGCACCAGGGGCAACATGCCCACCAGGGTGGATTGGGTGTCGCCGCCAGCGGCGGCTTGAGCGTAAGCAGAAGAAATAAACACGTTGGTTCCTGTCAATAACGGGGCTTGCGGCGCGCAGAACGCGCTTGGCAACCTTTGATTTTAGCCTTGCAATGGGGGTGCCGTGCGGGCAGGGGCTGTTGCCGTTTCACGCCACTGGACCAGCAGTTGCGACCACCGCAATCGCGCTGCGGCCAGGTTTCGCGCCTTGACGTGCCCAAACCCTTGGATTCCCTCGGGCAAACGGGCCAACTCCAGTGCCAAGGCCTGGTTGTCCGGGCGCAGGCCCTGTATGACTTCTTCCAGGGTGTCCTGGTATTCGCCTATCAGCGCACGTTCGGTGCGCCGCTCCTCGGTGTAACCGAACACATCCCACGCGGTCCCGCGCACTCCCTTCATGCGGGCCAACACCCCGAACACCCGCATCATCCACGGGCCGTAAACACGCTTGATGGCATGGCCCTGGCTGTCCTTGCGGGCCAGCAACGGTGGTGCCAGGTGGAAATGGAGGGTCACAGGGCCCTCGAATTCGTTTTGGATTTTTTGCTGGAACGCACCCTGGGTATACAGACGGGCCACCTCATATTCGTCTTTGTAGGCCATCAAGCGGAACAGTTGCCGGGCCACCACCTCGGCCAACGGGGCGCCTGCTGATGCCCCACGCACCGCCCGCTCCGTTTGCTGTACCCGGCGCACAAAGGCCTCGTAGCGCTGGGCGTAGGCCTGGTTTTGATAATCACTCAAAAAGGCGGTGCGACGGCGCAACAGGGTCTCCAGCGTTTCGCGCGGCTTGAACTGCAACACTTGCCCGGGGTTGAGCACAGACTCAAACACAGCCGGGTGATGGGCTGCATGACGCCCCCATTCAAAAGCCAGCTGGTTTTGCGCCACCGCCACGCCATTGAGTTCCATCGCCTTCAACAAACTGTCGCGCTGCAAAGGCACCCATCCCTTCTGCCAGGCGAAGCCCAGCACCATGGGGTTGATGTAAATCGAGTCACCCAGCAGGTGTTGGGCCGCCGCATCGGCATCGAAAGCGGCCACCTTGTCGGCGCCCACCGCGCGTGCCACTGCGGCCACGCATGCCTGCGCGGGATTGCTCCAGGCGGCACTTTTGACAAAGCCTGCTGTGGGGGACGCATGGCTGTTGAGTGCGATTCGGGTCCGCCCCTGCCGCATGCGCAACACGGTTTCGGGCCCCGCCACCACGATCGGGTCGCAGCCCAAAATCACATCGGCAGAGGCCATGGACACGCGGGTGGTCAAGATGGTTTCGGGCCGGTCGGCCAACAGCACATGGCTCCAGGTGGCCCCCCCTTTTTGCGCCAGGCCCGCCGCATCCTGCGTGACAGCGGCCCGCCCCTCCAGGTGTGCAGCCACGCCCAGCAACTGTCCGATGGTGATGACACCGGTGCCGCCGACACCGGCCACCACCATTCCCCAGACCTGTTCGGGGTGGGCCTGCAAGTCGGGCAAACGGGGCTCGGGCAACGGCCCCAGGCTGTCGGGCGGCGGCGTGCGACGGCCAGCGCTTTTCTGGCGCAAGGCGCCGCCTTCCACCGTCACAAAACTGGGGCAAAACCCGTTGACACAAGAGAAGTCTTTGTTGCAGCTGCTTTGGTTGATGGTGCGCTTGCGCCCGAATTCGGTTTCCAGGGGCTCGACGCTCAAGCAATTGCTCTGCACACCGCAATCGCCGCACCCTTCGCACACCGCCTCGTTGATCACCACGCGCCGATCAGGCTCGGCCAAGGTACCGCGTTTGCGGCGGCGCCGTTTTTCGGTGGCACAGGTCTGGTCGTAAATGATGACGGTCGTCCCTGGCAATTCGCGAAATTCACGCTGGATGCGGTCGAGTTCGTTGCGGTGTTCCACCACGATGCCGTCGGGCAGCTGCAAGGTGACGCCCCCACGGGTCTGGTGGTGGGCATGGCGGTATTTGTCTGGCTCGTCGGTCACCACCGTGACGCGCCCCACCCCCTCGGCCAGCAAGCTGTGCGCGATTTGAATCACGCTGTGGCCGTCCGGTTGTTCGCCCACCGGTTGCCCGCCGGTCATGGCCACGGCGTCGTTGTAGAGCAGTTTGTAAGTGATGTTGACCCCTGCGGCAATGGCCTGTCGGATGGCCAGCAAACCGCTGTGGAAGTAGGTGCCATCGCCCAGGTTGGCAAACACGTGCTTTTCGGTGCTGAACGGCTGCTGCCCCACCCAAGGCACCCCTTCGCCGCCCATTTGGGTGAAGCCCAGGGTGGCTCGGTCCATCCAGATCGACATGAAGTGGCAGCCGATACCCGCCATGGCCCGCGAACCCTCGGGCACCCGGGTGCTGGTGTTGTGTGGGCAGCCGCTGCAAAACCAGGGCGGGCGCTCGGCCACGGGCATGTCGGCGCGCAAGGTTTGCATGGCACGGTCCTGGGCATCCAGCACCGCCAGGTGGGCGGCCACCCTGGCGGCCACCGCACTGCCCTCGGGCAGCATGCCGTGTCGGGCCAGACGGCGGGCCAGTGCGCGCGCAATCAGGGCCGGCGACAAATCGGCGTTGGCGCGCAACAGGGTGTGGGCACTGGGGTTGGGCATGCTCCATTCGCCCCCGGTGTGGTCGCCGCCCACCTCGTCGAACTTGCCCAATACATCGGGCCGCACGTCGGAGCGCCAGTTGTACAGCTCTTCTTTCAACTGGTATTCAATGACCTGGCGTTTTTCCTCCACCACCAGAATTTCGCGCAGGCCGGTGGCAAACTCACGGGTGGTTTGCGCCTCAAGCGGCCACACCACGCCCACCTTGTGCAGGCGCAGGCCCAACTGACGGCAGGTGGCATCGTCCAGCCCCAGGTCGAACAAGGCCTGGCGGGTGTCGTTGTAAGCCTTGCCGCTGGCGATGATGCCGTAGCGATCGTTCGGGCCTTCGATGACGTTGTGATTCAAGCGGTTGGCGCGGATGTAGGCCAGCGCTGCATACCACTTGTGGTCGAACAAACGGGCCTCTTGCTCCAGCGCGGTGTCGGGCCAGCGTATGTGCACGCCCCCGGGCGGCATGGGAAAATCGGGCAGCACCAATTGCACCCGGTGCGCATCCACATCGACACTGGCACTGGATTCGACGACCTCCTGGATGGTTTTCATACCGGCCCATACCCCGGCAAAACGGCTCAGCGCCAAGGCGTGCAAGCCCAAATCCAGGATTTCCTGCACGTTGGCCGGAAAGAACACCGGCAGACCGCAGGCTTTGAAAATGTGGTCGCTTTGGTGGGCAGCCGTGCTGCTTTTGGCCACGTGGTCGTCACCCGCCACAGCCAAAACGCCCCCCCAGGGCGTGGTGCCAGCCATGTTGCCGTGCTTGAACACATCGCTGCAGCGGTCCACCCCCGGGCCCTTGCCGTACCAGATGCCAAACACACCGTCGTAGGCATTGGACCCCACTGGGGCAAAGCCCAATTGTTGTGTGCCCCAGAGCGCGGTGGCAGCCAGTTCCTCGTTCACCCCGGGTTGAAAAACCACATGGTGCGCTTTCAGATGGGACTGGGCTTTCCACAGGGCCTGGTCGTAACCGCCCAAGGGCGACCCCCGGTAACCGCTGATGAAACCGGCGGTGTTCTTGCCCAACTGTTCGTCGCGCTTTCGTTGCAGCAAGGGCAAACGCACCAGCGCCTGCACGCCGCTCATGAATGCGCGCCCTTGGGTCAGGACGTACTTGTCGTCCAAAGACGCGTTCTCCAACGAGCGGCGTAAAGCGTCCGGCAGGGGGGGCGAATCCTGGCCTTGGGGCGCGGTCATGGCTGTCTCCAGATCGTTGCTTTGACCCCAGTGTAAAAGAGTTCTGCCCACTGGGCATCCCGGCAAAATGCTACATTTGCGGTAGACCTCGCGCACCTCAACCCGGTTCCCCCTTTGAGCACCCGACTGACCCTCAACGCACTGATCGCGCTCGCCTATGCCGCATTGGGCTGGCTGTCGCTGAAAATTTCAGTGCCTCCCGACTATGTATCGGTGGTTTTCCTGCCCGCCGGTCTGGCCCTGGCCGTGGTGCTGATCTGGGGCAACTGGCTGGCCCCAGGTGTGTTTGTGGGCGCATTGCTGGTGCAAATGCTGGCCCACCAACAGGTGGACATCACGTTTTGGAAGTGGTCCACCCTGGTACCGGGGGTGGGGGCGGCCCTGCAGGCGGTGCTGACGGCCTGGATGGTGCGACGCTGGGTGCATTACCCCGCCACCATAGACACGCCGCGCCGCGTGGTGCTGCTGCTGTTCGTGACCACCCCTTTGGGCTCGGCGCTGAATGCGACGCTGTCGGTGCCGATGTTGGTCAGTCAAGGCATATTGCCACCCCACGAGGCACTGTACAGTTGGTGGACTTGGTGGCTGGGCGACAGCCTGGGTGTGATTCTGTTCACCCCCATGATGCTGGCGCTGTTCGGCGAACCGGCCGAAGCCTGGCGCCCCCGCACTCGCACGGTGGCTTTGCCCATGGTGCTGGCGCTGGCCGTGGCTGGCACCAGCTACTACCAGCTGCGGCTGAGCGATGAACGGGCCATGCACCAGCAGTTTGAGCAAACCAGCGCCGATCTGGCGGGCCGTTTGCAACGCCGTCTCGACGCGCAGACCGATGGGGTGGCCGCCATTGCCAAACTGATGGAGTTGAGCGACCACCTGACGGAAAGTGATTTCCGCACAGCCACCCAACCTTGGCTGCAGCGCTACACCGGCACCCAGAATTTTGGCTGGAGCCCTCGGGTGGACGCCATTGAGCGCGCGTCCTTTGAAGCAGAGCAAAGCCAAAAACGAAAGGCACCCTTCCTGATCAAAGGTCGGGACACCCAAGGAACGGTTTTCCCTGCGCCCCCCGCCTCCGACCACCTACCGATCACCCTGGTTGAGCCACTGGAAAGCAACCGCAGTGTGCTGGGCCTGGACGTGTCGGTGCTGCCCGCCACCATGGCAGCGGTCAAGGCCAGCCGCGAAAGCCGTGCCCCGGCCGTGACATCGGGCATCCGCCTGGTGCAGGAATCCGGCACACAACGGGGTGTGATCATGTACCAGGCGGTGTATGCCCAAACGCCCACGGACATGGAGTTCAAGGGCGTGGTCTCGGCGGTTTTTCGCATGGACGATGTGCTGCACGCCGTGCTGGGGCGCCCCGACCAAAATGAATTCACGATCTGTTTGATCGACATGGACGCACCTTCAGGGAACGAACGTCTGTCGGGGGCCGAAAGCTGCGACGACCACCCCCATACCTCTCGGGCCCTCCACGCCGACTGGCCGGTGGTGTTTGGCAACCGGCAATGGCGTTTGCATTTTTGGGCCGGCTCCCAGTACCTGGGCCATCAACGCAACTGGACCGCTTGGGCCACCATGTCCACCGGGTTGGTGGCCGTGGCCATGTTGGGGGCCTTTCTGATGGTGATTTCGGGCCACAACCGGCGCACCCAACAACTGGTGGAGCTGCGCACACATGAACTCGCGCGCACCAATGCCTCGTTGGTGCAATTGGCGCATTTCGACCCCCTGACCGGGCTGGCCAACCGCGCTCACTGGATGGCGCAAGCCGAGACCGCGTTGACCTCGGCACAGCAAAGCCAGGAACAACTGGCCGTGATGTTCCTGGACCTGGACCGGTTCAAACACGTGAACGACAGCCTGGGCCACAACCAGGGCGACTTGCTGCTGAAAACCGTGGCCCAGCGCATGCGCGAATGCCTGCGCGCGCGCGACGTGCTGGCCCGCCTGGGGGGCGATGAATTTGTGGTTCTGCTTCCCCGGGTCAAGGGCAAGGAAGGCGCGGCGGTGGCGGCCAGCAAGATCGTCAAGGCATTGTCGGCCCCAGTGGCGCTCGACCCCCATGAAGTCACGGTGTCGGCCAGCCTGGGGGTGGCGTTTTACCCCGACGACGGCCAGGATGTAGAAACCTTGCTGCGCCACGCTGACACGGCGATGTACAGCATCAAAGACGCCGGGCGCAACGGCTGGAGCTTCTTTTCTTTGGACATGACCGAGCACCTGTCGCACCGGTTGATGCTCGAAAGTGGCTTGCGACGTGCCCTGCAAGGAGACGTTGGCAACGAACTGCACCTGGAATACCAACCCCAGGTGGATGGGTACACGGGACAGGTCACAGGTCTGGAAGCCCTGGTGCGCTGGGAGCACCCCACATTGGGCCCAATCAGCCCCGACCGGTTCATTCCGGTGGCCGAAGACAGCGGCCTGATTGAACCGTTGGGCCGGTGGATTTTGTTGCAGGCCTGTCAGCAGCTCAAGCGCTGGCAACAGGACGCCCCCGACTTGTCCGCGCTCTTTGGTTTGCGCCTGGCCATCAATATTTCTGCGCTGGAGTTCAACCGCCCCGGATTTGTGCAACACCTGCGCACGTGCATTGAAACCACCGGGTTGCAGCCGAACCAGCTGGAGCTGGAAATCACCGAAAGCCTGTTGATGCAGGCGCAACCGGCCCTGATCGATCGCCTCGCGGAAATCAACGACATGGGCGTTACCCTGTCGCTGGACGACTTTGGCACGGGCTACTCCAGCCTGGGTTATCTCAAACGCCTGCCGTTGAGCAAACTCAAGATCGACCGGTCTTTTGTGACCGACGTACCCGGCGACCTGGAAGACGAGGCGATTGTGCGGGCCACGTTGTCCATGGCACACGACCTGGGGCTGCAGGTGGTGGCCGAAGGGGTGGAAACCACCGAGCAGCTGGCCTTTCTGCAACAACACGGCTGCGATGCGCTGCAAGGCTGGCTGTTCAGTCGGGCCTTGCGCGCGCAAGCAATTCCGGCCTGGCTGCGGCAGCACCGCGGCCACGCACACCGGATGTAACCAGCCGCCGGGGTCAACCCACGTGCTGGGCCAGGAAGGCCAATGTGCGCTCGCGAGCGAGGCGGGTGGCAGTGGCGTCGTAGGCACTCCGCTGGTCGCAATTGAAGCCGTGGTGGGCCGGGTACACATGCACCAGGACCCCTGGTTGACGTTGCCGGAACGCCTCCACGCTGTCCAAGGGAATCCAGCGGTCCTGTTCCCCAAAGTGAACCAACACCGGACACAGCGGAACGCGGGCGGCTTCGGCCTCGGTGGTCATGCCGCCGCCGTAGTAGGGAATGGCGGCAGACAGCCCCTGCAAACGGCACGCGCTGCGCCATGCCAGCAACCCGCCCCAGCAATACCCCAGCACCGCCACCTTGCCTGCGCACAACGCTGCGGCGTGGTTCACCGCGGCCTCAATGTCTTGCAACACCCCTGGAGCCGGCAATGCCTCCACAGCGGTTTTCAAGGCAAAACCCGCTTGCATGTCGGCATCGGCATAACCCAGTTCCACCCCGGCCTGCACCCGATGGAAGGTCGCCGGGGCCACCGCCACATAGCCGTCCAAGGCGTAACCGTCGGCCACGGAACGGATGTGCGAGTTGACACCGAATATTTCCTGCACCACCACCACCGCGCCCCGGGGCTGCCCGGCAGGCATCGCCACATAGGCAGGAAACTCAAAGCCGTCGGCGGCCACCAGGAGGGTTGTTTGGCCCATTGTCTGCTCCATGAGTGAGGGTTGATGAACCGCCCATTCTGGCACCAACCCCGAGGCTGCATTTGGGCCCACAATCTGCGCATGGACCTCAAACCACTCATCACCCTGCTCGCGATCGTGAACCCCTTGGCCATCGTGCCCTTTTTCATCCATTACACCCACGGCTTCAACGACGAACAACGCCGCCGCACGGTGATGATTTCGTCCTGCAGCGCGTTTGCTGTGATTGCCACATCGGCACTGTTGGGCCTGCAGATTTTGGAGTTTTTCGGCATTTCACTGGCCAGCTTCCAGGTCGGCGGGGGCATGTTGCTGCTTACATCTGCATTGGCCATGCTCAATGCCCAACCTGCCGAGGCCAAAACCAACCAGGCCGAGGTGGATGACGCCTCTTCCCGCGCTTCGATTGCGGTGGTACCGCTGACGATTCCGCTGTTGACTGGCCCAGCCACCATGTCGACGGTGGTGATTTACGCCGACCAAGCCAAAACCCTGCTGCAACACACAGCACTGGTGGGTTACGGCGTCGTCGTCGCATTGGCCACGGCGGTGTGCTTTACCCTGGCCGAACCGATTGCCCGGGTGCTGGGTAAAACCGGCATCAACGTGATGACCCGCTTGATGGGGCTGATTCTGGCCGCATTGGCGGTGGAGGTGATGGCCACCGGCCTGATCAAACTGTTTCCGGCTCTGGGGGGGACTTGACGAACACCACCGGCACCGGGGCTGCGGCCAACATGGCCTGGGAAACCGAGCCCAACAAGGCACTGCTGACCGCGCCTTTGCCGTGGCTGCCCATGACCACCGCCTGACACTGCTGTTCTTCCAGCACCTCCAGCAGCATGGGCACCGGGTCGCCCGAGACCACCACGGTTTGATGGGCCACGCCCGACAAGCGCACCAGCTGCAGTGCCGGGGCCAGCACATCGGCACCGGCTACCTGGGCCAGCTCGGCCAGGGCCTCGGGGTCGTGCAAGGTGACCAACTCGTACACCGTGGCGGGCTCTTGCACATTGGCCAGCACCAGCTCGGCCCGCAGCCCCTGCGCCACCCAGGCCAAGGCCTGTTGCACCGCCTGCAGCGACAGGTCCGAACCGTCCACCGGAATCAAGAATTTCATGGTGCTCTCCTGCGCATTGTGGTTGTTGCGACTACGTATCCATCATAGCCCTGGCAAGGCGCAAAATCGGCGCATGGACTCTGAATCTTCCACGCCCGCCCCCCCGCCAAAAGCGCCGCCGCTGGGGTTGGTGGCATTGGCGCCGTTTGAGCACCGGGTGTTTCGCTGGCTCTGGGCCACCTGGCTCATGGCCAACGTGAGCATGTGGATGAACGATGTGGCTGCCGCCTGGCTGATGACCTCGCTCACTGCGTCCCCGCTGTGGGTGGCCTTGGTGCAAACCGCCGCCACTTTGCCGGTGTTTTTGCTGGGCCTGCCCAGCGGAGCCCTGGCCGACACGCTGGACCGGCGCCGTTATTTTCTGGGGACCCAGGTGTGGATTGCGGGCGTGGCCCTGAGCATCTGTGCTGTGGTGTGGTCGGGCCGCATGACGCCGCCACTGCTGTTGACCCTGGTGTTTGCCAACGGTGTCGGCTTGGCCATGCGTTGGCCGGTGTTTGCCGCCATCGTGCCCGAACTGGTGCCGCGCGCACAGCTGCCTCAGGCATTGGCGCTCAACGGTGTGTCCATGAACGCATCGCGCATCATCGGCCCCCTGCTGGCGGGGGCCTTGATCGCAAGCCTGGGCAGTGCATGGGTGTTTGCACTGAATGCGGTGTTGGCGGTGGTGTCGGCCGTGATCATTGCGCGCTGGAAACGGGAGCAGCCCGCCAACCCATTGGGACGAGAACCCTTTTGGGCAGCCATGCGGGTGGGCTGGCAGTTTGTGCGGCAGTCGCCTCGGCTGCGGGTGGTGTACCTGCACATCGGTCTGTTCTTTTTTCACTCCACCGCATTGATGGCCTTGTTGCCGCTGCTGGCCCTGCGCATGGATGGAGGCAACGCAGGCACCTTCACCGTGCTGCTGGCCACCATGGGCAGTGGCGCGATTGTGGCGGCGCTGTTTCTGCCGCGTCTGCGGCAAGCGTTTTCGCGGGACCAGGTGGTGCGGGCCGGGTCGGTGTTGCAGGCGTCGGCCATGGGTGTCATGGCATTGACGCACAACCTGGCGTGGGCCATTCCCGCCATGTTCGTGGCCGGGATGGCCTGGATCAGCACCGCCAATTCGCTGAGCGTTTCGGCCCAGATGAGCCTGCCAGACTGGGTGCGGGCGCGTGGCATGTCGATGTACCAGATGGCCATCATGGGCAGCAGCGCACTGGGGGCCGCTTGCTGGGGCAAGGTGGCCAGCGTGACGAATGTCAACCTCAGCGTCGGTGTGGCCGCCATCAGCGGTGCCGTGGCGGTGTTGTTGGCGCAATGGCTGGTGCGTGACCCGGGCCAGGCGGAGGACCTGACGCCCGCCCATGCCTGGACACCCCCGCGCACCGATAGCCCCCTGCCCGATGGGCAGGTGATGATTTGTATCGAATACCAGATCGATACCGAGCGAGCAGCAGAATTCCGCGCCGTGATGCAAGAAAGCCGTCGCAGCCGGTTGCGATCGGGCGCCCTGTCGTGGGAACTGCTGCACGACGTGAACGAACCCAGCCGTTTTGTGGAACAGGTGGTAGACGCCTCCTGGACCGAGCACTTGCGCCGCTTTGACCGCCTGGCCACCGCCGATGTGGCCCTGCGCGAACGCAAAATGGCCTTTCACACCGGCCAGGAGCCACCGCGGGTCACGCGCTACTTGCTGGAATCCACCGTGCGGCATTGAGCCCGCTTTCCAGGACAATCACAGCATGAGCAGTGCACGCCCTTTCCACGTGGTTTTCTTTTGCATGGGCAACATTTGCCGCAGTCCCACCGCACACGCGGTGTTTGTGCACCAAGTGGCGCGAGCGGGGCTGGCCGATCGGGTGCATGTAGCCTCTGCAGGCACCCACAACCACCACCCGGGAGAAGCGCCCGACCGACGCAGCCAGCACCACGCCCGCCTGCGGGGCTACGATCTGAGCCCCTTGCGAGCCCGACAATTGACCGCCCCCGATTTCGAGGCCGCGCACCTGCTGCTGGCCATGGACTGGGACAACCTGGCCCTGGCGCAAGCCCAATGCCCGCCACAACACCAGCACAAGCTGCGCCGCCTGACCGAGTTTTGCCTGCACCACAACAGCCCTGTGGTGCCCGACCCGTATTACGGTGGAGAAGCTGGTTTCGAGCATGTGCTCGATCTGGTCGAAGACGCCTGCCAGGGCTTGCTGCGCCACGTTCAAACTCGACTTGCCGCATGAACCCACAAGCACTGCAAGGCCTCAAGGTCATCGAAATGGGGCAACTGATTGCAGGCCCCTTTGCCGCCAAAACCCTGGCCGATTTCGGGGCCGATGTCATCAAAATCGAACCGCCCAATGGCGGCGACCCGTTGCGCAAATGGCGGTTGCTGCGCGAGGGCACTTCTGTGTGGTGGGAGGTGCAGTCGCGCAACAAGCGCTCGGTCTGCCTGGACCTGCGCCAGCCCGACGACCAAGCCGTGGCGCGCCGTCTGGCCCAGGAAGCCGACGTGTTGATTGAAAACTTCAAGCCCGGCACCTTGGAAGGCTGGGGCCTGGGCTGGGAGACCTTGCACGCCTTGAACCCGCGGTTGATCATGTTGCGCTTGTCGGGGTACGGCCAAACCGGGCCCTATGCCGACAAACCCGGGTTTGGCCTGCTCGCCGAGGCCATGGGCGGCCTGCGCCACCTGACCGGAGAACCGGGCCGCGTGCCCGTGCGGACCGGCGTTTCGATTGGCGATTCGATTGCCGCCTTGCACGGCGTGCTGGGGGTGATGTTTGCGCTCTACCACCGCGAGGCCCACGGGGGCCAGGGCCAGATGATCGATGTGGCTCTGTACGAAAGCGTGTTCAACCTGATGGAAAGCCTGCTGCCGGAGTACGACGCCTTTGGCGTGGTGCGTGAACGTGCCGGCAGCGCCCTGCCCGGCATCGCACCCTCCAACGCCTACCGCTGCAGTGGCGGAGGCCACGTGCTGATCGGTGGCAACGGCGACAGCATTTTCAAGCGGCTCATGCACGCCATCGGACGCGACGACCTGGGGCTGGACCCCGACCTGGCGCACAACGACGGCCGCGCCCGCCGCTGCACCGAACTGGACGCCGCCATCGAAGCCTGGACACAACAGCGCCCGGTGGACGAGGTGATCGCCACGCTGGACGCAGCCGACGTGCCCGTGGGAAAAGCCTACACCGCTGCCGACATGGCCACCGACCCCCAGTACCTGGCCCGGGACATGGTGTTGCAAGTGCAGGACAGCCACGGCCAGACGCTGAAGGTGCCGGGCATTGTTCCCAAACTGAGTGCAACACCCGGCGGCATCCACCACGCTGCACCACACCTGGGCGAACACACCGACCAGGTGCGGGGCCAAGCACAGGGCTGGCCAGCCCGTCCGGATGCCACACCATGACGGCCCAACCGCCCCGCGCCACCCCCAAAAGCACCCAGATGTCCACAGAAGCCCGCACCGAACAGCGCCTAGAGGCACTGGAAGTCAAGGCCAGCTACGCCGACGATCTGCTGGATCAGCTCAACCACACCGTGTACCAGCAGCAACTGCAAATCGACCAACTGCGCCGCGAACTGGCCGTGCTGCGCCAGCAAGCGCAAGACCCGGGCAACACCCCCGCCTTTCGCAGCCTGCGCGATGAACTGCCCCCGCACTACTGATGACCACTGAACTGCATTGCACCACCATCGTGGTAGGCGGTGGCCCTGCCGGACTGATGGCCGCCGACGTGATGAGCGCGCACGGGATGGGCGTACACGTGTTTGACGCCATGCCCAGTGTGGGCCGCAAATTTTTGTTGGCAGGCATTGGGGGCCTGAACCTGACCCATGCTGAACCCCTGGAGGCGTTTGTGCGACGCTACGGCCCACAAGCCAGCACCTGCGCCCACTGGCTGGACACGCTGAGCCCGCACGCCGTGCGCGACTGGGCACACAGCTTGGGCATCGCCACTTTTGTGGGCAGTTCGCAGCGGGTCTTCCCCACCGACATGAAAGCGGCCCCGCTGCTGCGTGCTTGGTTGCACCGGATGCGCCATGCACCCACGCCGGTGCAATTCCACATGCGGCACCGCTGGACCGGTCGTTGGGACCGCACCCCAAACGGCTGGCGACTGGACTTTGACAGTCCCGAAGGCCGTGTGCAAGTGCAGGCGCAGGCCGTGGTGCTGGCGCTCGGGGGTGGCAGTTGGGCCAAACTCGGTTCCGATGGCCGCTGGGTGGGGCCCCTGCGAGCGCAAGGCGTCGAGATCGCCCCCTTGCAACCAGCCAACTGCGGATTTGATGTGGTGGTCAACGGTCGACCCGGTTGGAGTCCCTTTTTGTCAAGCGGATTTGCCGGCCAGCCCCTCAAATCGGTGCGTCTGTCGATGGGCACGGAACCGTTCGACCAGCTGGGCGAATGCGTGCTGACCCAAACCGGCCTGGAAGGCAGCCTGGTGTATGCAGCGTCCCGTCCGCTGCGCGATCACATTGCCGCCCACGGGTCGGTCACCATCCACCTGAACCTGAAGCCCGCCTTGAAAACGGAACAAGTCGAAGCCGAGCTGCTGCGCCCGCGCCAAGGCAAAACCCTGAGCACCCACCTGCGGGCGCGCCTGGGACTGAACAAGCTGCACACTGCGCTGTTGCACGAATTGCTGGACAGGGCCACCCTGAACGACCCGGCCGCGCTGGCACGTGCCATTGGGCACCTGCCCGTCACCTTGGCACGCCCCCGCCCATTGGACGAAGCCATCAGCACCGCCGGTGGCGTGCGGCTGGAAGAACTCACCGACACGCTGATGTTGCACAAACTGCCCGGGGTGTTTTGCGTTGGCGAAATGCTGGACTGGGAAGCCCCCACGGGGGGCTACCTGCTGACCGCCTGCCTGGCCAGCGGCAAGGTGGCTGGGCAGGGTGTCAAGCGTTGGATCGACCGCAACACCACAGGCGAACCATGGCACAAGAAATAGAACGGAAATTCAAGCTCGGCGACCCCGCCATCCTTCAGGGACTGAGGGGTGACCTGTTGGAGCAAGGCTACGTGGCACAAGGCGCGGCCACGGTGCGGGTGCGCATCATCAACGAACACGCCTGGTTGACACTGAAAGGCCCGGCCCAGAACGGCGCGCGGCTGGAACTGGAATACCCCATTCCTTTGCAAGACGCCCAGGAATTGCTGGCCCTGAAGGGTGCGACAGCGCTGTCCAAAACCCGTTTTCGCATCGAACATGGCGGTTTCGTGTACGAAGTGGACCAATACCACGGCCACTTGGACGGGCTTTTTTCGGTGGAGGTGGAACTGCCTTCGATCCAAACCCACCTGGACCTGCCGGATTGGGTGGGGGACGAGGTGACCGGCCAGCGGGCCTGGGACAACGACATGCTGGCCCGTGAAGGACGCCCCAGGTAAGAAGCGACCCCAGTGCTCAGGGTGCCCGCAGGTTGCGCCACACGTTCACCACAAACAACAGCACCGACACCACCACCGCCGTTGACCCCAAGCCCACCAACGGCTCCATTGATGCATCGCCCAGCAGCATCAACGCCAAGGCCACCAGCATCACCGGGGTGCCCAACTGGTGCAACCAGAACTGCACCTCGGCCAATTTGTTCACCAGCTGCGCAGCAAAAAGGTGGTGCAACACCCCCATCAGGGCCATGGTGGCCCAGCCCAGCAGGTTGATGTGCGCATGCACAGGCGTCAACAGAAAGTCATGGCTTTTGCCCATGTGCAAACCCAGCAGCACGCCCACCGCCAAGTAGACAGCAGCCATCTTGATCCACTTCAATCCGATGTTGTCAGTCATGTCGCGACTCCTTTCGCATTGAACAGATGGGTAAGGGGACTGTAGGCCTGAAGAAATGCGTTGTCAACGCAACGCTGCCGCCGACTTCATGCGCCCGCGCCTGCGGGATGCAACTCAGGCCAGTTTGCCCAACAACCGATCCAGCATGTCGTAGAGGTCTCGCGTAAAACCGGGGCCTATCTGTGCCTCCAGCGCTTGGTAGGCGGTTTCGATTTGCGGTGCCAGTTCGGCGGCGAGGGCTTCGCCTTTTTCTGTCACCGCCACCAACACCCGCCGCTGGTCGTGCTCCAACCGCTCGCGCTGCACCAGGCCCATGTCGTCCATGCGCGCCAGAATGCCTGCCAGGCTGGGACTGGAGAGGCAGCAAATCTCGCCGATCTGCCGTGGCTCCAACGGGCCGTGGTCCAGCAAAGCCCGGATCACACGCCATTGCTGTTCCGTCAGTCCCACGGCATTGAGCAAAGGGCGAAAACGCGCGAAGATGCCCTCCCGCGCCTGCAACAGCAGCAGCGGAAGGTTGCGGTGTGTCAACTGGGGGCGTTCAGTGGGCATGGCTGGATCATCCAACAAAACGGGGTGGGCGCCGTCGATCGGGGGTAAATCCTTATCCAAAATGTCCCAACACCGATTGACTTACTAATATATTAACAAATAGAATGTTTACATGTTAGTAAAAAGCAACCCCCATGACTGACGCCTCCCTGTTGCAGGACTGTGCGGTGGCACCCTACCGCCTGTCGGGTGTGGTGTACGGCACCTTGCTGAACCACCGGCCAGCGCTGCAAGCCTTGGGCGAGCAGGTGAACCAGGCGCCGTACAAAGCCGCCCCCCAGGCTCCTGTGTTGTACGTGAAGCCACGCAACACGCTCGCACATCACGGTGACGCGGTGACCGTGCCCGCCGACGCGCCGGCGTTGGAGGTGGGCGCCGCACTGGGCATCGTGATCGGCCGCACCGCCTGCCGCCTGACGCTGGCCAACGCCCTGGACCACGTGGCCGGTTACACCGTGGTCAACGATGTGAGCGTGCCGCACGACAGCTTTTACCGCCCGTCGGTGCGCTTCAAGGCGCGCGATGGTTTTTGCCCCATCGGCCCCGGGGTGGTGCCGCGCCATGCCATCGTCAACCCCGATGCGCTGCGCGTGCGGGTGTGGGTGGATGGCGTGTTGCAGCAAGACACCTCCACAGGCGACCGCATTCGCAACGTGGCGCAATTGCTGGTGGACGTGACCGATTTCATGACCCTGCAGCCGGGCGACGTGTTGATGCTGGGCGTGTCCGCCGGTGCGCCGCGCGTGCAGGCCGGGCAGGCCGGGCAGGAAGTGGCGATTGAAATCGAAGGCGTGGGCCGCTTGGTCAACCGTTTTGTGGCCGATACGGGCACCCTACAAGGAGCCGCCGCATGAAAACCGCGCGCGTGGCCTACGCAGGGGCCATCCACACCGCCACCCCCCACAACGAACAGGCCAACCATGTGCGCCTGGCCGATGGCCGCACCGTGGCCGAAGACGCGGTGGTGTGGTTGCCGCCGTTCGAGGTGGGCACCATCATCGCACTGGGCCTGAACTACGCCGACCACCTGAAAGAGTTGTCGAAGGAACTGACCGTGACGGCCAAGGACGAGCCGTTGGTGTTCCTCAAGGGTCCGGGCAGCCTGATCGGCCACCGGGGGCAGACGCGCCGCCCCAACGGCGTGGCCTTCATGCACTACGAGTGCGAACTGGCGGTGGTGATCGGCCAGACCGCGCTCAACGTGAACGCCGCCGACGCCATGCAGCACGTGGCGGGCTACACCGTGTGCAACGACTACGCCATCCGCGACTACCTGGAAAACTGGTACCGGCCCAACCTGCGCGTGAAAAACCGCGACGGTGGCACCGTGCTGGGCCCCTGGTTTGTGGACGCGACCGATGTGCCGGACCCGCACAACCTCACCTTGCGCACCCTGGTCAACGGCCAGGTGACGCAGCAGGGCACGACCGCCAACATGGTCAACGACATTGCGGCGTTGATCGAATACCTGAGCGGCTTCATGACGCTGCAAGCGGGCGACGTGATATTGACCGGCACCCCCGAAGGCGTGGTGAACGTGAACGTGGGTGACGAAGTGGTCACCGAAATCGAAGGCATAGGCCGCTTGGTCAACACCATTGTGGGCGACGAACTGTTCGGCCGCTGACCCACCCATTCATCAGAATTCAAGGAGCACAAAATGCGCATCGACCATCTGATCAACGGCCAGAACGTGGCCAGCCACGATTATTTCGAGACCGTCAACCCCGCCACGCAAGCCGTGCTGGCCGAAGTGGCTGCCGGGGGCGAAGCGGAGGTGAACGCCGCCGTGGCCGCCGCCAAAGCCGCCTTCCCGAAGTGGGCCGCCACGCCCGCCACCGAGCGCGCCAAGATCATGCGCAAGCTGGGCGACCTGATCACCAAACATGTGCCCGAGATTGCGGAAACAGAGACGAAAGACTGCGGCCAGACCATCAGCCAGACAGGCAAGCAACTGGTGCCGCGCGCGGCCGACAACTTCCACTACTTTGCCGAGATGTGCACCCGCGTGGACGGTCACACCTACCCCACGCCCACGCACCTGAACTACACGCTGTTCCACCCGGTAGGCGTGTGCGCCCTCATCAGTCCTTGGAACGTGCCCTTCATGACCGCCACCTGGAAGGTCGCGCCCTGTCTGGCCTTTGGCAACACGGCCGTGCTGAAGATGAGCGAGCTCAGCCCTTTGACCGCTGCGCGCCTGGGCGAACTGGCGCTGGAAGCGGGCATTCCCGCCGGGGTGTTGAACGTGGTGCACGGCTACGGCCAGGCCGCTGGCGAACCGCTGGTGGCGCACCCCGACGTGCGCGCCATCTCTTTCACCGGCTCCACGGCCACCGGCAACCGCATCGTCAAGACCGCAGGCTTGAAAAAGTTCAGCATGGAACTAGGCGGCAAAAGCCCCTTCGTGATATTTGAAGACGCCGACCTGGACCGCGCTTTGGATGCGGCCGTGTTCATGATCTTCAGCAACAACGGCGAGCGCTGCACCGCGGGCAGCCGCATTCTGGTGCAGCAGAGCATTTACGCCGACTTTGCCGCCAGGTTTGCCGAGCGCGCCAAGCGCATTGTGGTGGGTGACCCGCTGGACGACAAAACCATCGTCGGCCCCATGATCTCCAAGGCCCACCTGGCCAAGGTGCGCAGCTACATCGAGCTCGGCCCCAAGGAAGGCGCCACGCTGCTGTGCGGTGGCCTGGACCGCCCGAGCTACGCGCTCGAACTGCCCGCCCATGTGGCGAAGGGTAACTATGTGTGGCCCACCGTGTTCGCCGATGTGGACAACCGCATGAAGATCGCACAGGACGAGATCTTCGGCCCCGTGGCTTGCCTGATCCCGTTCAAGGACGAAGCCCACGCCATTGAACTGGCCAACGACATCCAGTACGGCTTGAGCAGCTACGTGTGGACCGAAAACATTGGCAAGGCGCACCGCGTGGCGGCGCGGATCGAAGCGGGCATGTGCTTCGTCAACAGCCAGAACGTGCGCGACCTGCGCCAGCCCTTTGGCGGCACCAAGGCCAGCGGCACCGGCCGCGAAGGCGGCACCTGGAGTTACGAGGTGTTCTGCGAGCCCAAGAACGTGGCCGTGTCGATGGGCAGCCACCACATCCCGCATTGGGGCGTTTGATCCCGTTCGGACCACACACAGGAGACTTCACCATGGGACAACTTGCCCTCGCCGCCAAAATCACCCACGTGCCGTCGATGTACCTGAGCGAACTGCCCGGTCCGCGCTTTGGCACCCGGCAAAGTGCCATCGACGGCCACATCGAGATCGGCCGCCGCTGCCGCGAGCTGGGCGTGGACACGCTGGTGGTGTTCGACACCCACTGGCTGGTCAATGCCAACTACCACATCAACTGCGCACCGCATTTCAAGGGTGTTTACACCAGCAACGAGCTGCCGCACTTTATCAGCAGCATGCCGTTCGAAGCGCCAGGCAACCCCGAGCTGGGCGAAATTTTGGCCAAGACGTGCAACGAGTGGGGTGTGGAAACCCTGGCCCACCCCGCCACCACGCTGGACCCGGAATACGGCACGCTGGTGCCGCTGCGCTACATGAACGCCGACCAGCATTTCAAGGTGGTGTCGGTGTCGGCCATGTGCACGGTGCATTACTTGAACGACAGCGCCCGCCTGGGTTGGGCCATGCGCAAGGCGGTGGAAGACCATTACGACGGCAAAGTGGCTTTCCTGGCCAGCGGTTCCTTGAGCCACCGATTCGCGCAAAACGGCCTGGCGCCCGAGTTCGCGCACAAGATCTGGAGCCCGTTCCTGGAGCACCTGGACCACCGCGTGGTGGAAATGTGGCAAAACGCCGAGTGGAAAGACTTTTGCGCCATGCTGCCCGAATACGCCGTCAAAGGCCATGGCGAAGGCTTCATGCACGACACCGCCATGCTGCTGGGCGCGCTGGGCTGGTCGGACTACGACGGCAAAGCCGAGGTGGTGACGCCGTATTTCGGCGCGTCTGGCACGGGGCAGATCAACGCCATTTTCCCGGTCACGCCGCAAAGCGGTGCGGCCATTCCAGGGCCCCAAGCCTCTGCCGCCGACGGCTACACCTCGGTGGCCACCCGGCTTTGATGCCACAAACCGCACACAGGAACCGCCATGCCGCACCTGGTGATTTACTACACCCCCAACCTCGACGCCGAGACCGACATGACCGCCCTGTGCCGCAGCTTGGCCGACACCATGTTGGCCGTGCGTGACGAAGCGGGCCAACCGGTGTTCCCCACCGGCGGCACCCGCGTGCTGGCCTACCCGGCGGCGCATTGCGCCGTGTCCGACGGCGGTGCAGCGGGGCGCGCGGCCCACACCCACCCCGGCGCTGCGTCGGGCGACCCGGGCGACTACGCCTTTGTCTACCTCAACCTGCGCATGGGCCGGGGCCGCAGCCCAGCCACCCACCACAAGGTGGGCGACGCCTTGCGGCTGACCACCCAATCGCACTTCCAGCACCTGTTCACCCAGCG
>JACCDQ010158968.1_pt1 | contig 20862 bp, 20 predicted proteins | sample 7446031 | NCBI WGS metagenome assembly JACCDQ01 (sample SAMN15323442, study PRJNA562643) | freshwater metagenome | isolation source: river surface water | place: USA:Blue River Watershed | collected 2017-08-17
CCACGCCCAACCCGGCGTTCCGGCGCGTCGAGTTGTCGGTGCTCGACGGCAGCGGTCGTCGCATCCTGATGCTGTCGCAGGTGGTGCCGAATGCGCTGTGAATCTCATCCGTCCGCGTGCCGTGTGCGCGGGCTGACGCTGATCGAGTTGCTGATTGCGATCAGCGTGCTTGCCTTCGTTGCCGTGCTCGGCTGGCGCGGGCTGGATTCGATCACGCGCGCGCGTGCCGGACTGAACGCCGAACTGGCGCAAATGCGCGGCCTGCAGCTGGCGTTCGCGCAGTGGCAGACCGATTGCGCGAACGCGGTCGATGCCGACACGCTTGACGGACACACGCCGCTGCTGGTCGATGCGACGCGCGTGACGATTGCGCGGCGCGTGCAGCCGGAGGCGCAGCCCGGTGCGCTGCAGCTGGTCACCTGGCGGTTGCGCGACGGCGTGCTGACGCGCGAAGAGTCCGCTCCGACGCGCGACCTGAGCCGCCTCGATCAGGCGTGGCAGTTCGCACAGGCGGGCGGCGCCAACGCCTTGCGGCTGCAGGACGGCGTGCAGGCGATGCAGCTGCGCGTCTGGAGCGACGACGGCCGCGGCTGGCGCGGCTGGGAACAGATGGCCAGCGGCATCGTGTCCGGCGGCGCGCTGATGAATCCGCGCGCCGGCACCACCGCCACACAGATCGACTGGCGCGGGCTCGAGGTGTCGCTGCAACTGGCCGGCCGCCCGGCGCCGCTGACCAAGATCTTCATGCTGGGTGCCACATGAGGCCGGCGCGCGCGCGTGGCGTGGCGGTGGTAACCGCGCTGTTGCTGACCACGCTGGCCATCACCATCGTCGCCAGCCTGTTCTGGCAGCAGCAGGTGCAGGTGCGCTCGATCGAGAACCAGCGACTGCAATTGCAGAAGCAATGGGTGCTGCGCGGTGCGCTCGACTGGGCGCGGCTGATCCTGCGCGAGGATGCGAAATATTCGGCGATCGATGACCTCAACGAACCGTGGGCGGTACCGCTGTCGGATACGCGGCTGGATCGTTATGTCGAGTCGGCCGCGCTGCGCGGCGACACCGGCAGCGCCGTGCTGTCCGGCGCGATTCAGGATGCGCAGGCAAGGCTGAATTTATCCGGGCTGGCCACGCAGGGGCACGTCAATCCGGAGGCGGTGCAGGCCTTCGAGCGACTGCTGACAAGCTTGCGGCAGGACCCCGGACTGGCACGCGCCGCCGCGCAACGCGTCGCCGACAGCCAGCGCGCGGCGATCGCCGGCAATACCGGTGAGCCACGTCCGGTCGGCTTTGTGCAGGTGGACGACTTGCTCGCCGTGCCCGGCTGCACGCCGGCCGTGCTCGATGTCATCCGCGACGCCGTGGTGTTCCTGCCGGTCGCCACGCCGGTGAATGCCAACACCGCGTCGGCCGACGTGCTGGCCGCCCAGTTGCCCGGCCTGTCGCTGGCCGATGCGACTGCCTTGGCGAACGCGCGCCGCAGTGCCAGCTTTCGCGACCTCGCCGAACTGGCGGCCCGCTTGCCCGGCAAACCGGCATCGGTCGACCCGGCGCTGTTCTCGGTGGCGAGCGCGTATTTCCTGGTCACCGGTCGCGTGACGATACGGCAGGCCACGCTGCGCGTGCAGGCGCTGGTGGAGCGCCAGGGCGCCGCCACCCATCTGCTGTGGATGCGCGAGGCCTGACGTGGTGCGCGCGACACCGGCCTCCACGCTTTACCTGTGCGTGCCGCCGCGCGCCGGCGGACAGCGCCCGCGCGAAGTGAGTGCGGAAGCGACCGCCTTGCCCCAGGTGCCGCTCGGTTTTGCATGGACGCTGCGCGCGCAGTTGCAGCGCGCCGACACCGCGACGCTGGCAAGAATCGCGCCGCTGGTCGCCCAGGCCGCACGCGTGGTGCTGCTGCTGGCCGCGAGTGACGTCACGTTGCTGCGCATGCCGGTGCCGCCGTTGTCGTCGACCCGCCTGCAGGCCGCGCTGCCGGGCCTGATCGAGGACCGCGTGATCGGTGACCCGGAAGACTGCGTGATCGCGGCCGGGCCCGACGTCGATGGCCAGCGCACGATAGCCGTCGCCGATCGCGCGTGGCTGCAGGCGTGGTTGCAAGTGCTGCGGCAGTTCGGTGCGCGCCGCATCGCCGCGCTGCCGATGCAGCTGTGCCTGCCGCTGCCCGCCGGCCGCGCGTCGGCTGCGCTGCTCGATCTGTCCGGTACGCTGGAGCTGGTCATGCGCACCTCGCCTGAGCAGGGGTTCGGCATGGCCGTGGATGCTGACGGTCCGGATGCACTGGTCGACGCAGTGCGCGGCATGCTGGCGGCCTTCGGCGGCGGGCGCACGGTACAGCTGTCCGTCACGCCACGGCACGCCGCGTTGTTTCAGGCGTGGCGGGTCGCGCATCCGGACAGCGGCATCGAACTGGTCGACGAGGACTGGTCGGTGTGGATCGAGGGGGCGAGCCGCGCGGGCATGGATCTGGTCGCCGCTGTCACAGCGGACCCCGGCGAGCGCATCGACTGGCACCGCTGGCGCTGGCCGCTCAGTCTGGCGCTGGCCTGCCTGCTGCTGAATGTGTGCGCGTTGAACTGGGACTGGTGGCGGCTGCGCAGCGAAGGCCAGACGCTGGGTGACGATATGGCGGCGCGGTACCGGCGCAGCTTTCCCGGCGAGCCGCTGACGCAGGCGCCGCTGGCGCAGATGCAGCAGAAAGTCGCGGCCGCGCGGCAGGCGGCCGGCGAATTGGCCGCCGGCGACTTCCTGGCACTGGCGGCGGCGCTCGGCGAAGCCTGGTCCGAGGCCGGCAATGACCTGCGCGCCATCACCTCGCTGGACTTCCGCGACGCCACCCTGAACGTGCGGCTGCGGCCGGGTGCGCCAGTGTCGCTCGATGCGCTCGGGCCGGCGCTCGCTGCACGCCGGCTGACCGTCGCGCCGTCGCAGGCCGATCCTTTGTTGTGGCAAGTCAGGAGCACGCCATGAATGCGTTCAGCCGCGTCGGTGCAAGCCGCTTCTGGGCCGCGCGCAATGCGCGCGAGCGCCGCATCCTGATCGCGGGCGGCGTCCTGCTGCTGTTGCTGTCGGGCTGGCTGTTGTTGATCGAGCCGGCGCTCGACGGCCGTGCGTATTGGCGGCAGCGTCTGCCGGCATTGCGCGCCGAGCGCGCGCAGATGCAGCGGCTGGCAACGCAGGCCGGCAACACGCCGCCGCCGGCTCGCCCGGCGCAGCCGCTCGACCGGACTTCGCTCGAGCGCAGCCTCGCCGGTGCCGGCCTCAAGCCGCAGAGTCTGACCGTCAGTGGCGGACTGGTGCGCGCCAGCTTCAACGACGTCTCCTTCTCCGCGCTGGCCGACTGGCTGCAGCAGTCGCAGCGCAATGCGCAGCTGGTGGTGTCCGAGGCGACCGTCAGCGCGCGCGCGCGTGTGGATCGCGTCGATGCCACGCTGGCCATGCGCAGCGTGCAGTGACGCGGCCCTTGCATTGGCTGGCCGCGGCGCTGGTGCTGCTGGCCGCGCTCGCAGCGGCACTGGCGAGCCTGCCGGCCGCGTGGCTGTCGCCGCTGCTCGAGCGGCAGACCGACGGCCGCCTGTCGCTGGGTGACCCGGAGGGCAGCGTCTGGGACGGTTCGGCTTTCATGGGTGTCGCCGGCAGCGCTGACGACGCCCTGGTACCGCTGCTGCCGGGACGCTTTCGCTGGCGGCTGTCGCCACTGGCGCTGGTGGGCATCGTCGATGCGACCGTGCAGAACCCGCGCGCATTGGCAGCGCCGGTGCGCATCAGCGGCAGCTGGCGCCACTGGGAAATCGGCGACGGCAGCCTGAGCCTGCCGGCCGAACGGCTCGCTGCGCTCGGCGCGCCGCTGAATACGGTGCGGCCGTCCGGCCAGATGCGTTGGTCGTGGAGCGCGCTGTCGCTGGCGCGCACGGCGGGCGGACTGCAGATCGACGGCCGCCTGCAGCTGGACTTGACGCAGGTCGCGTCGGCCTTATCGCCGGTCAAGCCGCTGGGGGCGTATCGCATGCAGTTTGACTGGCAAGGGGGCGCGGCGCGCGTCGATCTGAAAAGCTTGTCGGGGCCGTTGCTGCTGGAAGGCCGGGGCAGGCTGGTTGACGGCCGGCTGCAGTTCTCGGGGCAGGCCTGGGCGGCGCAAGGCGAAGAACAAAGGCTGGCGATCCTGCTGAACTTGCTCGGGCAGCGGCGTCAGGTGGGCAACCGCAACGTGATCGCGCTCGAATTCCGATGAAAAATATCCCGCATATGCCGCAGGCCACGCCGCTGACCAACCGGGTGCGCGTGGCGTTGTCGCTGCTGATCGCACTCGCGTTGCCCGCTGCTCTGGCGCAGGAGCCGGCCGACAATCAGGCGACGCTGAACTTCGTCGGTGCCGACATCGAGTCGGTGGCGCGCGCGATCGGCCACTTCACCGGCAATACCTTCGTGATCGACCCGCGCGTGCGCGGCACCGTCAACCTGGTGTCGGAAAAACCGGTGACGAAAGCGAAGGCCTTCGAGATGCTCGGTTCGGTACTGCGGCTGCAGGGCTATGCGCTGGTGCGCACGCGCGATTTCGTGAAGATCGTTCCGGAAGCCGATGCGAAGCTGCAGGCTTCACCGGTACAGATCGGCAAGCTGCGCGGAGACCAGATCGCGACCCGCATCTTCCACCTGAATCACGAGAGCGCGGCCGCGCTGGTCGCGGTGCTGCGGCCGCTGATCTCGCCCAACAACACCATCGCCGCCGACCCGTCCAACAACACCCTGGTCGTCACCGACTATGCCGACAACCTGATACGACTGGCGCGTATCGTCGCGGCGCTCGATACGCCGGCCATCGGCGACCTGGATGTGGTGCGTGTCGAGCATGGCATTGCCGCCGACCTGGCCGTCACGATCAACCGTCTGCTCGACACCGGCGCCACGCCGGGCCAGGGTGACAGCGGTCGCCTGCTGGTGCTGGCAGATACGCGCACGAACTCGCTGATCATTCGCGCACCGACAGTGGCGCGGGCGAATCTCGCGCGCACGCTGATCACCAAACTCGATCGTCCGACCACCCTGCCCGGCAATGTGCACGTGGTTTATCTGCGCAATGCGGAAGCGACGCGGCTCGCGCAGGTCTTGCGCGCGGTGATTGCCGGCGAATCCGGACTGGCGACGCCGGCCGGCACACCGACGCCGGCGACGCCCGCCACCGGCACGCCGCAGGCGGCCGGCTTGCAGACGCCGCCGTCGTCACCGGCGCCGCAGCAGGGGCCGTTGCCGACCGGCGGCGCGGCTGGTTTCATCCAGGCCGACCCGGCCACCAATACGCTGATCATCACCGCCAATGAACGCGTGTACCGCAACCTGCGCGCCATCATTGACCAGCTCGATGCGCGCCGTGCGCAGGTGTATGTCGAATCGCTGATCGTCGAGATCAGCGCCGACCGCGCCGCCGAACTGGGCGTGCAGTGGGCCGGCTTGTCCGGCGACGGCGGCAGTCACTATCGGGTCGGCGTGCTGACCGGCTTCTCCACCGCAGGCAACAACCTGGTGCAGCAGGCGATCTCCGTGGTCGGCCCGAACGGCGTGCCGCTACCGCCGGGCAATGGCCTGACGGCGGGCATTTTCAAGCAGAACAGCGCCGGCCAGCTCGGGCTGGGCGCACTCGCCCGCGCCCTTGAAACGAATGCGAAGGCGAACATCCTGTCGATGCCGAACCTGATCACGCTCGACAATGAAGAGGCTCGCATCATCGTCGGCCAGAACGTGCCTTTCATCACGGGCCAGTTCACCACGCAGGCGTCCGGCGGCACGGCCGGCGTGAATCCTTTCCAGACCATCGAGCGGCGCGACATCGGCTTGTCGCTGCGCGTGCGGCCGACGATTTCCGAGGGCGGCACGGTGAAGATGGCGATCTATCAGGAGACCTCGAACATCCAGCAGTCGACCGCCTCCGGACTGATCACCAGCAAGCGCTCGATCGACACCAATGTGCTGGTCGATGACGGCCAGATCATCGTGCTCGGCGGGCTGATCGAGGACACGCTGTCGGACTCGGTCGAGAAAGTGCCGGGCCTGGGTGATGTGCCGATTCTGGGCTACCTGTTTCGCTATCAGTCAAAGCGCCGCACCAAGACCAACCTGATGGTGTTCCTGCGGCCGACCGTGATTCGCAACGACGAGCAGAGCGTCGTGGTCGCGTCCGATCGCTATGACTACATTCGCGGCGCGCAGCTGACCGTGCAGCCGTATCCGAACGTGCTGCTGCCCACCGACGACTTGCCGCAGCTGCCGCCGCTCGACGGCGGCCGCCCGGTCGGCGGCGCGCTGCTGAATCGCGAGCCGCGCCCGGCAGCGGCGGCGCCGGCCTCGCCCTCGTCCTCGTCCGGTACGTCCGGGATGCAACCTTCGGCGCCGGCCGAGGTCTTTCCGGTAGAGCCGCCTGTCATCAATCAGAGGTGAATGTCGCCATGTTTAATCGGATCCCATCATGAGTGCCGTCATGCACGACCCCCGGCTGTTGCCGTTTTCCTTTGCGCGTGACTTCGGCGTGCTCGCGCAGGCCGGCGAGGCCGGCGACGCCGTCGAGGTCTGGGTGTCCGAGGCGACGGCGCCTGCGGCGGTCGCCGAGGTCAGCCGGCATTTCGGCCGCGTACGCGTGAACCCGCTGCCGCGCGAACAGCTCGAGAGCGCGATCGCCAGGGCCTATGCCGGCTCTGGCGGCGATGCCGCGCAGGTAGTGGATGAAGTCGAGTCGGACCTGGACCTGGCGCGCCTGATGCAGGAGATGCCGGCGGTCGAGGACTTGCTCGATGCGTCCGACGATGCGCCGGTGATCCGCATGATCAATGCGCTGCTCACGCAGGCGCTGCGCGAAGGCGCGTCCGACATTCATATCGAGCCGTTCGAGCAGGTTTCGGTGGTGCGCTTTCGTATCGACGGACGCTTGCGCGACGTGGTGCGGCCGAAGAAAGCCATTCATGCGGCGCTGATCTCGCGCATCAAGATCATGTCGCAGCTCGACATCGCCGAGAAGCGCTTGCCGCAGGATGGCCGCATTACGCTGCGGGTCGGCGGCAAGCCGGTGGACGTGCGCGTGTCGACGCTGCCGACCGGCCATGGCGAGCGCGCGGTGCTGCGTCTGCTCGACAAGGAAGGCGGTCGCATGGACCTGCGGCATCTCGGCATGAGCGAGGCCACGCGGCAGCAGTTCGACCGGCTGATCGCGCAGCCGCACGGCATTGTGCTGGTCACCGGACCGACCGGCTCCGGCAAGACCACCACGCTGTATGCGGCGCTGTCGCGGCTGAATGCGCCGTCGACCAATATCCTGACGGTCGAAGACCCGATCGAGTATGAGCTGCCCGGCGTCGGCCAGACCCAGGTGAATGCGCGCATCGACATGAGTTTCGCGAAGGCGCTGCGCGCGATCCTGCGGCAGGATCCGGACGTCATCATGATCGGCGAGATCCGCGATCTCGAGACCGCGCAGATTGCGGTGCAGGCCGCGCTCACGGGTCATCTGGTGCTGGCGACCTTACATACGAATGACGCGGCGGCGGCGGTGACGCGCTTGCTGGATATGGGCATTGAACCCTTCCTGCTGTCGTCGTCGCTGATCGGGGTCGTCGCGCAGCGTCTGGTGCGCAAGCTGTGCGGGCATTGCCGGCGCCATGAGGGCAGCGGCTGGCACGAGGTCGGCTGCGAGCGTTGCGGCCATACCGGCTATCACGGCCGGGTCGGCATCTATGAATTGCTGCTGACCACCGGGCAGATCCGCGCGCAGATTCACGAGCGCGCATCGGAGGCGGACATCCGCGCGGCTGCGCAGCGCGACGGCATGCAGACGATGCGCGAGGATGGCGAGCGCTGGTTGCGCGACGGGACGACGACGGTGGCGGAGTTGCTGCGGGTGACCAAGGAGTAAAGCGCGATGCCCGCCTTCCGCTACGAGGCCGTCGACACCGCAGGCAGTGCCAGCAAGGGCGTGCTGCAGGCCGACAGTCCACGCGCTGCGCGTGCGGATTTGCGCGCACGCGGCCTGCTGCCGCTGGCCGTCGAGGTCATTGCCAGCGGAGCCGATGGCCAGGGCATGCGCGCTTGGTCGTTCGGCGACAAATTGTCGACGGTCGAACTGGCCTTGTTCACGCGTCAGCTGGCGTCATTGCTGGAAGCGAACCTGCCGCTCGAGCAGTCCTTTGACGCCTTGATGGAGCAGGCCGAGCGCCCTTACCTGCGCGACCTGATCGCATCAGTGCGCGCCGAAGTGATGGGCGGTTCGTCGCTGTCGGATGCGCTGGCGCGCCATCCGCGTGACTTTGCCGATATCTATCGGGCGCTGGTGGCCAGCGGCGAGCAGATCGGCCAGCTGGCCGGTGTGCTGTCGCGGCTGGCTGACTATGTCGAGCGTCGCAATGCGCTGGTGCAGAAGGTCAGGCTGGCCTTTACCTATCCGGCCATCGTCACGGTGGTGGCGTTCGCGATCGTGATCTTCCTGCTGACCTATGTGGTGCCGCAGATCGTGTCGGTGTTTGCGAACACGAAGCAGCAGCTGCCCTTGCTCACCGTGATGATGCTGGCGATCTCGGACTTCGTGCGTCACTGGGGTTGGCTGGTCGCTGTGCTGCTGGCGCTGGCCTTCGTGCTGTGGCGGCGCAGCCTGCGCGAGGCCGACGCGATGATGCGCTGGCATCGCTGGCTCTTGAATGCGCCGCTGGTCGGGCGCTTTCAGCGCAGCCTGAACACCGCGCGCTTTGCCAGCACGCTGGCGATCACGATCAGTTCTGGCGTGCCGATCCTGCGCGCGCTGCAGACCAGCCGCGACACGCTGTCGAATGTCGCGATGAAGCTGCAGGTCGAGGAAGCGACGGCGTCGGTGCGCGAAGGCGTCGGCCTGGCGCGCGCGCTCGCGCAGCACCGGCATTTCCCGCCGATGCTGGTGCACATGATCCGCGCCGGCGAAGTGACAGGCGAATTGCCGGCAATGCTGAACCGCGCGGCGCAGATGCAGGAGCAGGACCTGGAGCGGCGCGCGCTGACGCTGGCCGGCCTGCTGGAACCGGTACTGATCCTGGCGATGGGCGTGGTGGTGCTGCTGATTGTGCTGGCGGTGCTGATGCCCATCATCGAAATCAATCAGCTGGTGCGTTAGAGCGATGCAGCGCGCGCCGGTGATGCTGAGCTTCCTGTGGGTCGTCGCGCTGTGTGCGTCGCTCGCCTATTGGCTGTTGCAGTGGTTTGCGCCTGAGCCGCGTGCCGTCGCCGCGCCGCCCGAGTCGGCGCGCGCTGTTCCGCCGGTGGCGGCCGCCTCGGCGCTGTTCGGCGGTCGTGCACAGGATCCCGGTGGCGCCGCGGTGCAGCTGCGTGGCATCCTGCTGGCGGGCCGCGCGAGCGTGGCGATCATTTCTGCCGAGGGCAAGCCGGCGCGCGCGCTGCCGGTGAGTGCCGAGGTGATGCCGGGGCTGACGGTGCAGAAGATCGCCGCGCGTACCGTGGTGCTGTCGGGACGCGGGGCGGAACGGGAGCTGACGCTGCCGGCGTTCGCCGCACAGGAAGGCGGGACCGCCGGTGCGCAGACCGGCGCAGCGCCGGAGCCGCAGGCCATTCCGGTGCAGCCGCCATCGCAGGCGCCACAGTCGGCGCCACAGCCGGCGCCGTCACCGCCGCAGGTGTTGCAGCCACAGCCGGTGCCTTCGTCTTCGTCAGGGGCGAGCGATGGCGGTAGCAGCGCATCCGGCGGAGCGCCGGCGGCGAGCGCTTTGCCATCCCGGGAAGCGCCTGGCGCGCGCCCTGCCGGTGCAGCGGTGATGCTGCCGAATCGCCCGGCTGCATCATTGCCCGAGCACGCACCGCAACCGATGCCGCGCGCGCCGGCACCACGCTGATCAGTCGTCGCCGTTCTTCTGCAGCAGCTGTCGTACCAGCTCGCGCTTCTTGGCTTGCCGATTCGCTGACTTGGTCTTGCGATGCGGACCGGCGGCGCGCTGTTTGGCGAGCACGGCCACCGGGTTGCGCGGCTTCAGCGCCCGCTGCGACGGCTCGACGCGGAAGGACAGCTTCTGTCGTTTGGCCAGCGTCTTGTTTGCCATGGCTGTCCTCCGCGAGTTTGCCGTTTTTTACAGCGGGTCTTTACAGCACGTAGCGCGACAGGTCTTCATTGACCGCCAGCTCGCCGAGGCGGGTGTCGACATAGGCGGCGTCAATCTGCACGGTGTCAGATCCCTGCTCGCCGGCGGCGAAGGAGATTTCCTCGAGCAGCTTTTCCATCACGGTGTAGAGCCGGCGCGCGCCGATGTTTTCGGTTTTCTCGTTGACCGAGTACGCGATCTCGGCCAGCCGGCGAATGCCGTCCGGCGTGAAACTGATGTTCACGTTCTCGGTGGCCAGCAGCGCTTCGTACTGGCGCGTCAGGCAGGCGTCGGTCGAGGTCAGGATGCGCTCGAAGTCGGCGATGGCCAGCGACTCGAGTTCGACACGGATCGGGAAGCGTCCCTGCAGCTCGGGGATCAGGTCGGACGGTTTGGCGAGATGGAACGCGCCGGACGCGATGAACAGGATGTGGTCGGTCTTGACCATGCCGTACTTGGTGTTCACCGTCGTGCCTTCGACCAGCGGCAGCAGGTCACGCTGCACGCCGGCGCGCGAGACGTCGGCACCCTGCGCGTTCGCGCGCGTGGCGATCTTGTCGATCTCGTCGAGGAAGACGATGCCGTTCTGCTCGATGTTGGCGATCGCGCGCTGCTTCAGCTCGTCGTCGTTCACCATGCGCGCGGCCTCTTCGTCGACCAGCAGCTTCATCGCTTCCGCAATCTTCAGCTTGCGCGTCTGCTTGCGCCCGGCGCCCATGCCGGAGAACATCGACTTGATCTGCTCGGTCATTTCTTCCATGCCGGGCGGCGCCATGATCTCCATCTGCGGACGCGCTTCGGCGACGTCGATCTCGATCTCCTTATCGTCCAGCGCGCCTTCGCGCAGCCGCTTGCGGAAGGTCTGCCGCGTGGCGTTGCTGTTCTTGTCGTCCGCGGACGGCGTGCCGGAAAAACCGAAGTCGCGCGCCGGCGGCAGCAGCACGTCGAGGATGCGGTCTTCCGCCGCATCTTCGGCCTGTGCGCGCACCTTGCGCATTTCCAGTTCGCGGGTCTGCTTGATGCCGATCTCGGTCAGGTCGCGGATGATGGTGTCGACGTCGCGGCCGACATAGCCGACCTCGGTGAACTTGGTTGCCTCGATCTTGATGAACGGCGCATCGGCCAGCTTGGCGAGCCTGCGCGCAATCTCGGTCTTGCCGACGCCGGTCGGCCCGATCATGAGGATGTTCTTCGGCGTGATTTCATGGCACAGCGGATCCGGCACCTGCTGGCGGCGCCAGCGGTTGCGCAGCGCGATGGCAACCGCGCGCTTGGCCTTGCCCTGGCCGACGACATGCTTGTCGAGTTCGGCGACGATTTGTTGCGGTGTGAGGTTCATGTTGCGTTCAGTCCAGTGTCTCGATGGTCAGCGACAGGTTGGTGTAGATGCACAGCTCGGCGGCGATGGTCAGCGATTTCCTGACGATGTCGGCCGGGCCGAGTTCCGTGTTCTCGAACAGCGCCAGCGCGGCGGCCTGCGCATAGCTGCCGCCGGAGCCGATGGCGCCGACGCCCTGCTCGGGTTCGAGCACGTCGCCGTTGCCGGTGATGATCAGCGTCGATTCACGGTCGGCGACCAGCAGCATCGCTTCGAGCCGGCGCAGCATGCGGTCGGTGCGCCAGTCCTTCGCGAGTTCGACCGATGCGCGCAGCAGGTTGCCCTGGTGCGTCTCGAGCTTGGACTCGAAGCGCTCGATCAGGGTGAATGCGTCGGCGGTGCCGCCGGCAAAGCCGGCCAGTACCTTGCCGTGGAAGAGCTTGCGCACCTTGCGTGCGCTGCCCTTCATCACGACGTTGCCGAGCGCGACTTGCGCGCCGCGACGGACGGAGAGAATGGTGGTGCCGTGAAATTGTTCCATGTGATTGCGATCCGGACGCCCGCAGCGCCGGCGCGAAGGCGCGGCCGCTCAGGGCTTGCGATTGACGATCCTCAGGCGCTCGGCGCCGCCGACCAGTTGCAGCAGCGTCGACACGAGGTAGGACAGGTCGCGCCATTCTACCGGTTTGCCGTCGGCGAGGCGCGCGACGCCGGCCAGCAAAGGCGTGGCCGCGTTGAACTCGATGCGCTGCAATGCGCGGCAGTCGAGCGTGATCGATGACAGCGTCGCCGCCGGTGCGCGCAGCGATTCCAGCAGTGCATCGACCGGGTCGCTGATCTCGGCCGGCAGCGGCAGGAGGTCTGTGCAAGGCATTGCCGACGCGGGCGGTGCTCGCGGCGCTTGCTGCAGCAGCGGCGCGGGTGGCGAGACCTCATGGGCGACGCTGTAGGCGATGCAGGCTTCTTCGTGCGCAGCGGTGTCGCCGGCGATCAGCAGCAACTCGATCAGCAGCCGCCATACGCCGTCGTGGACGGATGCCGATGCCGTTGGCGCATCCAGCTGCTTGCGCAGCAGCGTGACCAGTGCCGGAGCCGGCATCAGTTCGACCTGCCTGCCGTTTGCGAGCACACGTTCGAGCAGCGCCAACAGCCGCCGGCAGGCTTCGGCGTCGACTTCGGTCACGCCGCTCAGGTCAATGCGGAAATGCATGTGCGCCTGCGCCATCTGTTCGAGTCGCCCGAGTGCAGCGCCCGAGCTGGCCAGCAGTTTGCCGCGAAAGCCGAGTACGGGCGGCATGGCGTCCGCTCCGGCCCCCGGTATCGCGGGCACCCGGCCGCGCCATTGCGGTGGCGAAGTTTCCAGCCGCTGTGCATAGCGCAATGCGAGTTCCTCGAATTGCGGCTGGTCATCGGCAAGTGTCGCCAGTTCGAGCAGCATCATCCACGCCGTCGTTTCTAGCGTGCTGCCGCTGGGCTGCGCTACCGCTTCAAGCAATAAGGCTGCCGCGGCGCTGGCTTGATGGCTCGCGTACAGCAGGCTGGCTTCGTCGATGCATTGCGCGAGCTGCGCCGCCGGATCGGCGGGTGCGGATGATGCTGCCGTGCCGGCGTGGAGTTCGGCAATGATTTCCGATTCGATCGCATCGATTTTGCGCGCGGTGTCGTCCGCTGCCGGCGCAGGCTGGCGCACATGGCGGACCGGGAGTGAGCTTGACTTGCCGAACAGTTGGAGGAATTTCACGTGTGCGCCGGCTTTGCGAGAGTGTAGCGACGGGCGGAACCTTAACCGCCCACGCCAGCATCGCAGCTGCCCATGGCCGGCAGTTCGCATTGCGCCCGCAGCGCCGGCGGAACGCCGATGTTCGGCGTGGTATGAACCCGACACGCTCGCCGTGCCCGGGGCGCGCGCGGAGCACGCTCACGACGGTAGGATCGCTCGTTGTTCGTCGTTCAGAACCGGGCGCGCACGCCCACCAGCAGATTGCGGCCGGCTTGCGGCACGTAATCTTTCAGCAGCGACGTGGACAGCCGGATCTCTTCATTCAGCAGGTTGCGTGCCAGCAGGAACCAGGTCAGGTCGGTGGCGCCGAAGTGCTGCACTCGTGAAATGCTGGCGTCGACGCGGGTATAGGCGCGCGTGGCGGTCTCTTCCGAGATGTCGGGGCTGGCGATGCGGTTTTGTGCATTGACCTGCAGCACGCTCAGCGACGAGCGCCAGACCGCGTCCTGATAGCCGACGGTGACCCCGGTGCGTGACGCCGGTTGCAGCGGCAGGTTGCCGAGCCCGTCGAGTTTGCCGCGCGAGCTGTCGATGAAGACGCGACCGTACCAGCCCTGCTCGTACAGGTTGTAGCTGAGGTCGGCTTCATAGCCGCGCAGGGTGGCGTCGCCCTGGCGGAAGCTGCGCTCGCGTACGGCGTCGCAGATACCATCGGCGGGCAAGCCGCTGTTCTGACAGACGTCGCCGCCGAGCGCGCCGTAGATGAAATCCTGGATCTTGTTCTGGAACAGGTTGGCTTTCCAGCGCAGGCGGTCGGCAGTCTTTTGCAGCGACAGTTCGAGGTTGTTCGAGGTTTCCTTGTTCAGGCCGGCGTCGCCCTTGTCGTAGGTTTCGGTCGGGTGATGCATGCCGCCCGAGTACAGTTCTTCGGCAGTGGGCGCGCGCTGCGCGATCGAGCCGGTGGCGCCGAGCGCATAGCCCGGCGTGAAGGTCCACAGCGCACCGATCGAGCCGGACGTCAGCATGAAGTCGCGCGCACGGTCGCCGTCGGGCCGGCGGTCGGCCTGCTCGATGCGCAGGCCGGCACTGATGCGCACATCGCCGATATCTTTTTCCTCGACGGCGAAGGCGGCCACTGCGGAAGAGCGCGTACGCGGAACCGTCGGCGCGATCGACGGATTCGCGATGTTGATGGCTTCGACCGATGCGTTGTCGGTCTGTACGCCGAGTTTGCCGCGCCAGCCGGCCAAGGGCAGGTGGCTCAGTTCCCAGCGCGATTCAAACGAGCGATTCGTGAATTTCACGTTGGGATCACGGCCGTCTTCAAGTTCGGTGTGCTGGTAGTCGTTGTGGCCGAGTTTGATGCGCAGTGCATCGAACCCGGGCAGCGGCGCCTTGATCAGGCTGTCGACATCGAAGCGCAATTGCGACATGTCGATCTTTGAGTTTTCGTCGCGGCCATGAATGCCGTACAGCTTGTCGGTCTGCGCGAGCGACGCGCCGACATGACCCCAGGACTCGACCAGGCTGGCGCCGAAACCGAGGCTGTCCTCGCGATTGCCGGAGAAAGACAGCTTGCCGCGGTCGCCGCTGCCGTCGACGGCGCTGCTGCCGGGTATCCGATAGTCTCCGGCGCGCAGCAGGCTGCCATCGACATGCAGGCCGATATTGCCGGCAGAGCGTTCGGCGCTGAAGGCGAACAGCGAGCTGCTGTCGGCACTCCCGGCGCGCAACTCGGCTTCGCCGGTCGGCTCGGGCTCGAGCTGGGTGGGTATGCGGCCGTTGACGATATTCACCGCGCCACCGATCGCGCCGGAGCCGTACAGCAGCGTGGCTGGTCCGCGCAGGATTTCGACCTGCTGCGCGCTCAGTTCGCTGGTGCCGACGGCATGGTCATTCGAGATTGCCGACAAGTCGCCGCTGCCCATGCCGTTTTGCAGGATCTTGATACGCGGGCCGTCGAGGCCACGAATGACCGGGCGCGATGCGCCGGCGCTGAAGCCTGACGCGTTCACACCCGGTTCGCGCATCAGCGTCTCGCCCAGCGAGCCGCCGAGCTTGTCGCGCAGGGAGTCGCCGGACAGCACGCTCGCCGGTGCGAGGATGGTATTGCCGTCACTGGCGCCAAACGGGTCGGCGGTCACGATCACCGGTGCAAGGGTTTTCGTCGTTTCCTGGGTTGCGTCTTGTGCGTGCGCGCCGGCCGTCAGGGCGCACAGCACGGCGCTGGCGAGCGCGGACTTCGGGAAAGCCATGGGTATCTCCACAATCGATGAACACGGACCTTTGCCGACGCAGTGCGGGCAAAGGACTGAACCTGGGTCAGGCGTTCAAAGGTGGCGCGCGCGAGCTGAAGTGCGCAGTGAAAAGGCGGTGCCAGCCGGTGCGCAGCGGCAGGGCGACAGGACCCTCGGCGCCAACGGCCAAGGCGGGACTGAAGTTGGCCATTGGAACGGCACAGCCGAGCGCGGCAGCGTCGAGTGCCGCACAGATGCCGGAAGATTTCTGGTGATCCTGCAGGCTACCGGTTTTGGATGCCGACTGGCTGAAAGCCGGCAGGCTGTTTCCGTGCGCAATCGCATGCCTGAAGCCGAGCCACTGTGCGAACAGCAGGCTCAGCATCAGTGTGATGGCCAGCCAGGCGTGGCGGCGATCTGCTTGTCGCAAGGGCGAAGTCATCCAGCCGGATCAGGGAAGTTGTTGTGGCGGCAACGATCTTAGCCCAAAAACAAAGCCCCGGCCAATGTCATGGCAGGGGCTCGTTCGGACCGGGCTACGCGCGTCGAGGCGTCGCTTAATCGCCGTACAGCTTCTGTTTCAGCTCACGCCTTTGCTGTGCTTCCAGCGACAGGGTCGCCGTCGGGCGCGCGAGCAGGCGTGGAATGCCGATCGGTTCACCGGTCTCTTCGCACCAGCCGTAGTCGCCGGCCTCGATGGCCTGCAGCGACTGCTGCACTTTCTTCAGCAGCTTGCGTTCGCGGTCGCGCGTGCGCAGTTCGAGCGCATGTTCTTCCTCGATCGTGGCGCGGTCGGCGGGATCAGGCACGAGCACGGTTTCGCGCAGGTGCTCGGTGGTCTCGTCGGCATTCTTCAGCAGGTCTTTTTCGAGCTGCTGCAGGCGTGCCTTGAAGAACGCCAGTTGCGCCGGGTTCATGTAGTCCTTCTCGTCCATCGCGAGGATTTGTTCCTCGGTGAGGAGGGCGCCGTCTTTGACGGTCGATTTCGAGGTTTTGGAGTTGGTTGCCACGTCGCTAGCTTTCGTAACTACGAATCGGTGAATTTTACCCGCGGATCTTGCTGCGGCCTTGTGGCCGCGCAGCCCTCCAAACCTGGCTTCCCTTGGGAAGCGGCCTGCTCAGGTTGGGTTTCTGGGGCTGGCTTTAACCGGCGGCTATTGTAATCGCATTGTCCGCCCGCTCGGCAAGCTTTGCATTATTTTTAATGCGTTTCGTGTGAGGAAGCGGGATCCGAATGACTTTGAAAAGCAGATGAAAATTTTCAATCTTGTATTGCCTTACTATCGGCCGGCGCCAGGCATTGTTCCAGACCGTCGATAAAGACGGACTTTGGCAGGTTTTGTCCGATGAAAACGATCTTGCTGCTGCGTGCCTCGTCGTCGGCCCAGGGCGCGCCGAGATCGCTCCCCATGGTCTGGTGCACGCCCTGAAATATCACCTTGCGTGACGCACCCTGCAGCCAGAGCACGCCTTTGTAGCGCAGCATCCGCGGTCCGTAGACCTGAATCAGGCTGCCGATGAATTCCTCGAGCCGCGCCGGATGAAACGGACGATCGCTGCGGAAGACAAAGGCGGCGATTTCGTCAGTGTGGCCACCGCCACCGTGGTGGTGTGCATGGGCGTGATGTCCGTCCCCATGTCCGTGTTCGCCGTGCTGATGGTCATGATGGTCGCAATGCTCGCCGCATTCGTGCGCGTGCTCTTCGGCCTTCAGGAAGTCCGGATCGATTTCGAGCCGGTCGTTCAGGTTGAAGCCACGGATATCGAGAACTTCGGCAATCGGCGCCTGGCCGAAATTGACGTGTGCTATCGGTGCGCGCGGGTTGATCTGCTTCAGCCGGGCCTCCAGACGGCGCACCTGATCGTCGCTGACGAGATCGGTCTTCGACAGCAGCATGCGATCCGCAAAACCAACCTGCCGTTGCGCTTCCTGGAAACGATCCAGCTGTTGCATCGCGTTGCTGGCGTCGATCACAGTGATGACGCCGTCCAGCAGATACGAGGTGCCGACGTCTTCGTCCATGAAAAAGGTCTGCGCGACCGGACCCGGATTCGCGAGGCCCGTGGTCTCGATGATCACGCGGTCGAACTGCAGCGCGCCGTCGCGCCGTTTTTGCGCGAGCTCGCTGAGGGCGGCAATCAGGTCGCCGCGTACTGTGCAGCAGACGCAGCCGTTGCTCATCTCGACGATCTGCTCGTTACTGTCCTGAACCAGAATCTCGTTGTCGATGTTTTCTTCACCGAATTCGTTTTCGATCACGGCGATTTTCATCCCGTGCTGCTCGTTCAGGATGCGGTTCAGCAGCGTGGTTTTGCCGGCGCCAAGAAAGCCGGTGAGGATGGTGGCGGGAATCAGGGACATGGACGTGCGAATTGTTTAATCGTCAAAAGTTGGGGTCGAACCGGCTATTTTCAAGGGTCTTCGCGCTGTTTTTTTGCACGTGGGTGCGCGGCATCGTAGACCTGCGCGAGGCGCTGGAAATCGAGAGAAGTATAGACCTGGGTCGACGCAATCGATGCGTGCCCGAGCATTTCCTGCACTGCACGCAGGTCACCGGATGATTGCAGCAAGTGGGAAGCGAACGAATGTCTGAGCATGTGCGGGTGAACATCGGCAGGAATGCCGAGTGCTTGCGCATGCAACTTGATTCGCTTCTGCACTTCGCGCGGCGAAATGCGATGCCCGCGCGCTGACAGGAAAAGCGCGTGCGCATCCGCGGGTGGCGTGGGTCGCGCTTGCGTTGCACGCGCCGGTAGCCAGTCGTGCAGTGCCCTCATGGCCGCAGCGCCAACCGGCACACTGCGCCGCTTGTTCCCTTTTCCGGTGACGATGACTTCGGCAGCGTCGAAGTCAATCCAGCCTTGCGACTCGTGGTCCGCTTCCCTCACATGCCTGAGATCGAGGCTGGTCAGCTCCGAAACCCGCAGCCCGCTGGAATACAGCAATTCGAATATCGCCTTGTTGCAGAGTGCTGAAGTTCGTCGCTCGCCGGCTTCCGGCACGCTACTTGAAACGAGCTTTACCGCATCGTCAACCCCGAGCGCTTTCGGCAGAGATTTCGCGCGCCGTGGCGGCTTGATGCCGGCGACAGGATTCGTCGGAATGTTCTGCTGCAGCGCCAGCCAGCCGAAGAAGCTGCGCCAGGCAGACAGCTTGCGCGCTATCGACGCGGGCGCCAGTCCGCCGGCATGCAGCTGGCTGGTGAAGCGGCGGATGTCGGCTTGAGTCAGGCCAGCCAGAGTAGTGTGCGGCGATTGTTCGCTGAGCAGACTCGCAAGTTGCTCGAGATCGCGCCGGTAATTGTCCAGGGTATGCGGCGAGAGCTTGCGTTGCGTCTGCAGGTGTTTCAGGTAGCCGGCGATGTCCGGCGAGCTGCCGGGATCATTCATGGCATCAGGCGATCAGACCCTGCAAACGAGCGCTGGCGACTTCTCCTATGCGCACCAGAAAATCGGTCGCGAGTTCAGATGAAAAGCGCTGAGGGTCAGGCGAGCCCAGCACCATCAAACCGAAACTCCGTTCACTGAGACGCTCGCACAACGGAACCAGCGCGACCGATTGCATCGTTGTTGCGCTATCGAGCCATGGTACACCGGGCTGGTCTGCCGCTGCTCCACAGAGGGGTGACTTTTGTGTGTCGACGAACGCGCGCGCGGTACCCGCCTCAGCGGCGAACCAGGCTGTGGCATGTTCTGGTTTGACATGCCACATCCGCAGCGATGCAGCCGGGACGTTGAAACACTCCCTTAGCGCTGTCAGAAGCAAGTCAGGCGTATTGGCGCCACCTTCTTCGGAGAGCAGGCGCAAGATCCATTGATGGAAATTGCCGAAGATGACGTCATTGTTGGCGGCATTGCGTGTGAGCGTGGCGAGCTTCAGCTCGTGTTGCCGCACCTTGTCGCGCAGCACTTCAACTTGCCGCTCCTGCAGTGACACAGTGCGTCCGCCGAGTGAGGTCGTCAGCTTCAGTCCGGAAAGCAGCTCGGGATGTTGCTCGAAAAATTCCGGGTGCTTCTGCAGGAAATCGGCTACCGCGATGGCGTCAGTAAGTTCTGTCATGAATATCGGGTCGGAGCTTGTTTGGTATGTGGTGAACCGTTCAGCATTCGTGACACGGTAGCCAGTAATGAATTTTACCTGCAGCGCCGCATCCGATCGTATTTCTGACAGCCAAAGTCAATGCGCAAAAAAAGGCGGCACCCGAAGGTGCCGCAGAAGAGAGGAGATTAAATTCGCAGATGACTCTGCAGGCTGAAACCAGCCTATCCGTCTCCTGCCTGTACCGCTGGGCAGATGACGAATTCTTTCGGGCTATGCCGCAAATCAGAACGTATGACGAAGTCCCAGATTGAAGGCCTTATCGCCGGTACCCGATTCCGAGTTGTTGCCTACCGTGTATTTCGCAGCACCATCGTTGTGGATGCGGCCATAGGCGGCATACAAATTAGTGCGCTTGGATAATGAGTACGTGTAACCGAGAGCCCATTGGTTCGCGTCATTGCCTTCGGCCGCTCCACGGCCAGTCTTCCTGATGTATGACGCGATGAATTTATGCGGGCCGTAAGGCGCCGTGGCACCGATCAGAAAATCTCGGCTTTTGCCGACAAACCAGTCGTTGTCGGCGTAGGCGGCAAATATCTTGGCGACACCGAAATCGTAATTGGCTGACAGCAGCACGCTTTCCATCTTGTCGGAATCGGCACGATTGTTCTTGCGGTAGTACGCAATGCCGAGATTCAACTGGCTGCTGCTGTAGCCGACCGAAGCGGTTAGAACGCGGTTGGCACCGTTGCTGCCAGCGGCTTCGCCGAAGCCATAAGCGACTTCGCCGCTAAAGCCATTTTTCAGTGGTGCTGTGTATTTGATCGCATTGTTCATGCGAATTGCACGATCAGGCTCTGCGCCCACGGTGGCCGGATCGGTTGCGGCCGGCAAGTTGGCCGGAACTCCCGGCGGCAGCATCAGGTTTTGCGCATTGCCTGCCAGTCCGGAAGCAAACGGATCTGCGACCTGGCTGAGCGTGAGGAAGTAAGAGGTGTACTGGCGTCCCAGGCTGACTGTACCGAAATCGCCCTGCAGGCCAACGAAGCTTTGCCGCGCAAACGCGAGGTTGCCCTGATTGAAACCACCGGTATCGCCGGCGATGCCGGTTTCAAGAACGAAAAGGCCTTTCACGCCGCTACCCAGATCTTCTGTGCCCTTGAATCCAAGACGGGTGCCGGACTGCGCGCCGCTGGTCAATTTATTGCCCGCCGGGCGAATCGCAACCCCGGTGCCGGTCGTGAGGCCGGAGATGGTGCCGGTTTCACGGACGAATCCCATGTCGACGACGCCGTATATCTCCACGTTCGTTTCCGCATAGGCGGTGCCCGTCAGGGTGCCGGCAATAGCCAGCGCAATATGCAGCTTTTTCATCGTGTCATCCCCAGTAAAAGTTTTTCAGCAATCCGCGTGAATCGGATGTGCTGAAAGTTAATTGCTATTTGGGA
>JACCDQ010821229.1_pt1 | contig 20861 bp, 22 predicted proteins | sample 7446031 | NCBI WGS metagenome assembly JACCDQ01 (sample SAMN15323442, study PRJNA562643) | freshwater metagenome | isolation source: river surface water | place: USA:Blue River Watershed | collected 2017-08-17
AAATGTATATAAACATCATATAAAACATATATTATAATAAAAAACATTACATCTTCATGTATAATTCACAAAATTTATATAAAATAATAATTATACAACAAACACATATAATAATAAACATTAGATATTCTATGTTTGGGAGAAGTGGTGGGTAAATCGGGTGGTGATATGTGGTGTCATCAAACATGGTGTCATCAAAAATGAGAAACAAGAAAATTTATAAGCAATTATAAAAAATTATAAAAAACTATAAACATTTATAGCAAATTATAATTAATGATAGTTTGTGATAATTATTTATGATTGTTTATAATTTTTTATCGTCGTTTATAATTGTTTATCGTCTTTTATAATTTTTTATAATTTATTATAATTTTTTATAATTTATTATAATTTATTATAATTTTTTATAATTTTTCATATTTTATTATAATTTATTATAATAAAATATAATTTGCTATTTTTTTTTACGTAAACTTTCAAACTTCACCCGTGAACAATGTTTTGATGGAGCTTGGCAAGGCAATCAGGTTGTGGACTTGCTACATGATGTCTTACGTTTCTTGCTCACCGACCCTACTACTCCCTCCCGGACCAGGTCGGCCAGGACCACATTGTCTGGTTGCGCCTGGGAGCTGGATGCTCTGCTGCCAGCTCCTGAGCTGGATGCGCGGCTGCCAGCTCCGGCTGCCAGGGCTGAGAACTCAGATGACTTGGGTGCGGAGCCAGATGAGCCAGAAGATGAGGAACTTCCGCCAATTGCAGCAGCAGTGGCTTTGGAACTAGAGCTGCTGGAAGAAATCCCGGCTGGGCATGTGGTGGCAGGGGCAGCTGTCGTCTTTTCAAACAGTGACCTGTGAGGGCATGACAAAGATGGGTCCATGGATTGAGCATGCAGCCAGGCGTGTTGCACCAGCTCCTTGACAGCACCATCTTCGCCGCCATACTTCTTAAACGATCTTTTGGCCAAGCGTTTGCTGTTGTAGTTCACGCACCAACTATCCTGGTGTGGCATGGCACTACAGCGAAAGCCTGGTGGAAGCCAAGCTTCGATCTCCTGGCCCAATTGATGTTGATGCACGTGCTTGGAAAATGCAAATTGCAATGTTTTTGACATAACAAACATATATAAACTAACTAATCTACTAAATTAAAGACAGCCTGGTGAGCGATAGATAGGGCATGCCAGGACGCACTTACTTACCTTACCTTCCTCACCTTACATTGTCTATCAATCTTAAATATTATAAATGATAAAAAAACATTATGTTTGTCGTCCTGAGCTGTCCAACGAGCTCCACCCTTGCCAGCCCAGTGCCCAATAGCTGCTGCGGGGGTGTGAAGTTCGACTGTCACAGGACGCCCCGCAGCTTGGGATTTGACCCCGACAGAGCCGTGCAGCTTGCTCAGCGATCTCCCTCTCCATCCATTGTGGCATGGCTGGATTTCTTGTCTGAAGCTTTGTCTCGTCTCTTGAATAATTGCAGCATCTCCTTCCAAAACTGCCCTCAATTCCTCCGAATCCACTTGGAGAGGAGCTTCCTCTGCTGTAGGCAACACTTCTTCCATTATAGCTGCAATCTTGTCGGCGTTTGTCCCTGGCAAACACACTTGGATCAGTTCGGCCATCAGCTGACCAAGGCTCAACCTGAGATGTGAAAATTTGAAAGTGTTAAGAAACGAAACAACCAATGACAGAGTGAATAATGATTTTGAAAATTAAACTCAAGCCCAGTGGCCCCACAACACAAAGTCCTTTTTCTCGGGCCAGCTTCAATAAATCATCCTTGGAGCAGCCGAGGAAACTTTTTTTGGCTGCTGTCACACAAGGGTGCTCGAAGTCAGATGTTTGCAAAATGACAATGCCGTGAGGCACGCAGCTCCATGGGCACCCCCGAGCTACCATGCCCAGTGGCGAAATGGCCTGGCAGGTAGCTCCCTCGATATCTTCCCAATCCAACATGGCAAGAAAATGTGGTGTGGCATTGGGGCTCACATCTGGTGTCCAATAACCATTGCCGCTGCAGCTGTATGCTGGATGCTCTGCTGCCAGCTCTGGCCGTGGAAAAGCCTGGGGTGTCTGCTCAATGTGCTGATAACCTTGCGTGACAGAGGCCTGGGCTGGAAGTCTATTGGTGTTTAGTTGCGTCATGGGCCACAAAGGAGCTATTCGATGATTGCAACTCAGAGCCCGGAAAACATTACCAGATTTTTTGTCTCGGTAAAGTTGACCTCGAATGAAAAAGTGAGACCTCCAGTGGAGGCCAGCTTTGCACCAATCCCCAGTTCGCAGCAAATATTGGAGAAAAACATTGTCGTAACAAATGGAAACCCAAGTTGAAGATTTCATGGTGGGCCATGTTGGCCTAACTCACTTCTGGAAATGCTCCCACATAAATAAGACACTAAAAAATAACACCCACCAGCATAAAATGCAGCACGCGCATTCCATTATATAATTTTATGCATGTATGCAAATGTGCATTTAAAAACTGATATGTATATAAAAAATGTTGCGATGACTGGTAACTGTCTGTTTAATCTAAGTAATAAGTAGACACTGACTCCACTGTGAGTCTGCATATTTTAATATAGATGTGTATGCATCATCATGGCACCCACTCTGCCCTAGGTTGGTTATCAGTCTGACGGACGAGAAAGCAAACACTTCAATTTGACATTTGGATCGCCACTAAATGTCGAACGACTTACTCACTTACTCGATGACTTCCTTTACTTTACTTACTGTGCTAGATTTGCATTTACTTTGTTAACTTAATTGATAACTGATTGTTCACTCAAAGATGAAATTTAAGCAGCTAATTGCAGACAAGACTAATTGCAGACAAGGCTCTTCTTCTGCGTGATGTCCTTGAGACAAACTGAGCTGTTGGCAGTGGGCGCCTCTCTCAGGTCATAGCTGGACTTACGAAGCCGCTTGGGGGCAAATGCGGAGCAGCTGTCGGTTGCAGGTCTTGGTGGGACTTCATCCTGCGATGCTAATGAAACTTTATGCATCTAGCCTCACATAAAACCCAACTGCCACAACAACTCAGTCACGCACACTAACAGTACCTAACTGTAAATATGATTTTAGTTGAATAGTTCTGCCTGCTTAGTCAGTCAACTTACCACTGCCTCTAGTTTGCTAAGCTGGGAACTTGATTGAAATTTGCTAAAAGCTTGCTCCTCTGGAGCCTGGATGTTGCGGCTGGGACTTCCAAAATGCGATTGTTGGTGCCTGATGGTGAACTGGGCGATGAGTCAATGCAAACAATGTATTTCCACTAGAGCTTAAGTACCGTATAAACCTGTAGCATGGAGCTCAAAAATGTCAATCATGCACCTCGCATTTCACGGACTCTCATGTTCTGAAAGGCCAATTCACACAGCAGAGAACTTCCGAATGATTGATAGATGTCTGATAAGACATTTTCCACCAAAGGTGGCACGATCTCATAGTTCACCTGCGCGAGACTATTTACCAGCACCTGAGCTGCAGATTAAAACTTGAACTGACCGGGCTGCCAAATTAATTTGCGCATAATGTGTGCGCGTGAGCCACAAGTGAGCAGCCCAATGCTACCTACATAGATAAATAGCCCAGTCAACTTGTATATTTGCACTATTTATTACGATTGCGAGCTACTTACTTGCTTATTTACTTGAAATAACTAGTCACGAACCAACTGGTCCAAGTGGCCATTGAATACGCATATTAGAATTTAATTGTGACGATTGTAGCTGACCTCCATCTATCTATCTTATGTTTCAAAATGTGGGCAGGCCTTCTCGACAGAGCCGTGGAACGCAGACTGTTGAATCACAGACTGCAGAGAGGCACTGCCAGTCTGATGGCGGAGAGCACGACGGAATGCATGGGCCATCTGGCGGAGATCCAGTAGTGTCTGCTCTTTTACAGAAGCGCTCTGATGCAAAAGGCCTGCGCAACGGGCAATGAAGTCGTGCTGGTGGGTGCAAGATTCGTCCACCCTCTCTGCAATCAGGCAAAGTGCAAAATTATCCAGCTGGTTTGCAATGGAGTCCTGCTCAAGCATGATTGGATCCCCATCGAAAATTTCATCCTCAGCTTGTGAAGTGCGCTCCAATGTCAACCCACATGAGCACAGCACGTCTGGCGTCCTCAGGCAAACCCATATTTCAATGTTGGCCTTCTGCATGCTGCCCACTGCTAGCTCAGAGAAGAAATGGCGGATGGCTCCTGGCCCACCACGCACACTCTCCTGCACATGGGCATAGTAGTGGCGGATTGGAGCCACCAAAAAATGTATCATGTCCATGCCCAAACAATTTCTCTCAAATGACAATGCGATGGCAGCAGCCTGCATGGCTGAGAACATTTCTTTCAATTTCTTGCCTTGACCTTCCTCAGGCATGTTGTCAGCTTGTTCGCCAGCTTTCTCGCCCACCTTGATGTTGTCGGCTGTTGGTGGTGCATTGTCTGCGCTGGGGCCTGTGTCAGGAGCTCTGCCGCCTGATGCCTTGGATGCATCAGCAGCTACCAAATCAGAATCAGGCTTGCTGGATTGGGCTGGTCGTCCCCGCTTGCGGCCCTTTCCTTTGGCTTTTGCTTTGGCTTGTGCTGTGGCAGTGGGTCCAGAGCTGGTCGAAGTTGGCCCTGACTCTAAGCGGATACCCCGGCATCTTGCAGCACTAGCGAAAATGTGGAAGGATGCTAAATTTGGCAGTTTGCCTTCTTGGTAGAGTGCGTAAATCAGTATGGCAAATTTACTCCAGCGAGTACCGCGGTTTTCAGCGTTGGAATCATAAAATGCAAACCATCTCTGCAGCTGTGGCCTAAGAGTTGAGCATTTTGGTATTGCTGCCAATACAAATAAATGAGCAAAATATAAATATGTTTGTTTCTGTTCATGGCTGTTGTTATTGGAACTGCTTCTATTCACGCCCAATCATGCAACTCTGAAGTGGTAGCTTTGTTATGGTATACTCATACACTGTTTGCTTCTTGCAGATGCTCTGGAGCCTGGTGCCCTTGCTCTCCCAAACATGCTGAAGCAGGCATCGATCCTGCAGTTCCTGGTCCACCTAGGGAAACTGAAAATCACAAATTGCTGTCGAGAAATTTAATCAGAGCATGTAGTGTGTGTGTGTGTGTGGAGCGCTCTGGTCTAAAAAGGTGTTATGTGGGTCTGGAGTCACTGACCACGCCTTCTCGCCCAACCACAAGAAGAAACTGTCACAGCTGTTTTTTGCAATTTGGCAAAAAGCACTGGCTGCGCTTCGAATCTTAGAGTGGAAGTTCAGATTGGACCACGGACCCCATGGAAGCTTCCAGGCCAAGAGAAGCTCTTGGACAACATTGTCCAGTTTACTTTTTTGCAAAGCTCGGTCGACAGAGTTCACAGTCTCGTGTATGACGTCCCACAGGAAGACCACGTACAATTTCATGTGGTATTTCAAATATGCAGCCAAAGCCATGTTGTCAGGGCCCTGGTCAGGGGCTAAGTTGCAAAAATAAACAATGTAGTGTGACTTGGGACAAAAAATACAATCCTATAATTTCACAGAAGATGCAGTGCCCTGTCCATGGAGATGATCAGTCTGGGGACGGCCGCCCATGGACCCAGCCTGTTTGCGCGCATAAAGTTTGGCGTGTTCTTTCTTGTTTGTTTGACTAAATAAATAAATAGATTGATGAAGAAAGACCCTATATCCCATGTGTTGTTTCTTTTGTGTGCGAATCGATGCAAATAGATAACAAACTGACTCAAATATATAACACGTGACGAAGGAGAAGCTATTTTAGAAATGTGTAGTGTGTCACCACTCAGGACAACACGCGAAGTTGCTCAGAGATAGGCCCGTAGATTGCAAAGTGCTTTCCAACGCATGTCCCAAATCCAGTGCAGCTATTCGAGGTGCGCGTGATGAGTTTGCAGAGTTTCGCCCTCCCTCGAACTTCTCGGACCCGGAGCTCTGCTGCCAAGTCAAGTCCGCACCACGAGCCAAAGAACCTAAGAAACATCTCAGACCAATTAAGCATTCCTCTACATCTGAAGAGCTCAAGGTACCATCGAGACTGGCGCGAAAATCTCGCATGATCTGGGGCAGGAGCCAAGCACACTTCAAGGTGCTGCAGAACATGATGGGACCACTCAAAAGCTTCTTCCCTCCCACTCGAGCCCCATCAATGGCTATGGCAATGCTGGTGGCTCCAGGTAGCCAGGCTAATCTCTTCAGCTCTGCATAGTAGCGACATACACTTTCCTCGTCCATGCGAGAAGCTCTGGGGCAGCTTTGGACTTTCAGGAAATTTTTTCCCGGGACTTGTCCAAAAACGCGATCCAAAATTTGCATCGTGGCTGGTCCACCTCGAACAGCGTCAGCTATTGCGTTTTTCAAGTCTGGATCGTATCGGGCGTTTGCTTTACTAGCTTGGCGTGGCTGAACCCGGCTGAAGAGTGGATCTGATGATAGCTGAGTCCAATGCTGTTCAAGTGCCTGGCATATCAATTCAGCAACAGACTTGCACAAAATCTCAGAAGCGCCTACAATCTCATAACTCAAGCAGATTGCTTCCTCCAGTGGGCATGCGTTTGCACTTGTAAGATGTCTCATTTTACCCCACAGCTGCTGCATGGGTTTATATCCCTGCTGGGCCAATGCCTCAATCACCTGTGTGTCGATTCGGCCATCTAAGAATGGACACGCTGCAGTGCATGATGGTGTCCCGATGCTGATCTCGCCTTGCAAAGTTGTTTGTCCGGCATCTTCCAGAAAGGACCCCTGGGCCAGCGCTGCAAGCTGCCTCTTAAAAACTGTTCGTGTGCCTTTCCGACACTGGGCTCCGGACGCCAACAAAAAGATCAGGGACTCAGTTCGAATGGACTGCTCGAACAAACTTACTGTGGAGGGGCTGAAGGCTTGTGGTCGTCTGAGAACAGTGAGATTCGATGGTTGAAAGAATTGGCCATCTGAAGCTGCCCAACCCGCACGCTCCAATAGATGCTCCCATCTACACTGTCTTCGTCCTGCATGCTGTGAGATATTTGGCAAATCCCACTCAACTACCCACCAATAAAAAGCTGAGGTGCCGTCTGGAAATTCAACTCGCCATACCTTTTTTGGCGAGCCTGCAACAGGAACATAACGGAAGGTGGCCGCCTTCGAATTGCTACTGGCATCCATTGAATAAAAGAAAAATCTCTGTTGCGCACAAAACAAAATGTTGGAGCTCTGCTGCCAACCTCTGTTGGAGCTCTGCTGCCAACCTCTGAGTTGCGTCAGTTAGTGAATAGATTTTATTCAAGCAGCTTTGATCAGAAAGGAAAGGCCAGTGAAGTTGTTGGACAAGTGATTTTAAGATAGCACGCAAAGATCAGCTTTGACAAAAAATCTTGCATCAACACTGTTTTCATAAAGCTTGGCAGTTCAATCAGGTTGTGGATTTGCCAGCTAGTGTAATGATGAATCTTTCCAGTCATATACATTTTTACACGAATGTACAAGTCAACCTCAATTTGTTTTTGTTTTGCCTTTCAGACCATCAGCTCGGATCAGATTTCATATGAACTCAGCTGGTGGCTATGGGTGCCTAACGGAAATATAAAAAAACATCAAAAATAACATTACACAACTAAAACAAAATGAATGATTGAAAATAAATAGAAGTCTGTATGGATATGTTTGTTGATCATAAATAAATGAACATATATATACTGCTCACATGATCTAAGCTCTGCTGCTGATTGAGATTGGGATTGGCTGCAGCACTGACTGATAACTAATTAGTTAGAGCTCAGCTACTAACTTACCAAACAGAGAACACCTCTCTAGCAAGTGATGTTCTCTACTTTATCGAACAGAACGATGTGATGCTGCCCTTCGGAATCTGACTCTTCTTCCTGTTCGATCTTCTCCCAAGTCTTTGAAATGAGCCACAGCCAATCGTAAAGATCAGGCTCACGGATGCAATTTTGTAACCAGGCCTCTGCGACCTGGGCTGGAGAGCGACGAAAACAAATATGTTTTTTCAAGCGTGACTAGTGGAGTTTGCTAGAATGTAACTGTTGCACTGGACAGCAATAAGAAAATTAAGGTTCTGGCTGCATAGCCAAACTCCTGGGGATAGTGCTGTGTTTTCTCCAAATCAGGACCCCCAGAGATTGCGCCAGTGAAGTCATCTTTGACATACACCTGTGCACTAGGACGCTTTGGAGGTAGATTTCGGCGGAGACCTCTCAAGATTGGAGCTGTGCCGCACAAATGGAGGCCTTTGCAGCACGGGAAGTCAATACAAAAAGCTGCCAAATAAGTGACGGTGGTTTGTGCCTGTGTCAGCTTCAGAGCTTTGGACATGCAAGCAGTCTGCAGCATTCGACTGTCGATAGGCTGCTCTAATATGTAGTGCACGCCCCGGGCCACGGCCAAACGGACCAGAGCTGCCACAACATAGACCAAGGAATTCGCTTCCCTGGTTTGGGTGTTTGGGTGCTCTCCTAAAAAGGCATTGCTGCGTTTCCTCTTGTGCTGAGGCATTGACAAAAATACCCAATTTTTGCATGGCGGGGCCAGCCAAAGCAATGCTCCAACCTTCAGGGCCATGATGGCCCGGATTGCGTTGTACAATCCGGTCATGTTGCCCAAGTCCTGGCTCGGGCCTCGCTCCCGATCCAGCTGGCGTGTTTGGAAACCCTTTTCCTTGAAAGCTGCGGAAAGTTGGCCCTCTCCACAAAACAGCTCGACCATGTCCAAGTGCCTATTGCAGTTGCCCCAATCCTGGGCTATGGTCCAGAGCCAAGGTGGCATAAATGCAGGGGGCAATAACAACGCTGCATCATCATCATCACTGTTGGGCCTGGATGGTGACCTGGAGCAAGTTTGCATGAATACTGCGCAATGTACATCTGCAAGTTGCACTTCATCTATAGTTTATGTTGTGATTTTACTTGAATTGACATAACTAAAGAAACCCACCACCTGCTGCAAGGCATGGTCACTCAGGCTTGAAGAACAATTGGCCAATGCAGTACAGATGTATGTGTTTCTACATACATAATAAAAATTGTTTGGTGAGCCGAAAATTAAGAAATGACATCAGGAGTCAAATCAATCACAACACTATCAACGCAATCATTTGGACATAAAATTGCGTCTCATTCATTCATGCCGACCCAGATCTGCTTGCTGCAAGGTAAAGTGGATGGATCATATGAATTAATCATTCATACCATTGCTGTCTAGATAGAAAGTTCAATCGAGCTCAATTGAGAATGATGTTTTTGGGCGCTTCCAGACCGAGTTGTCCATATAGATGTTTGTGACTGTTGACCCCAAAAAATGAACTAGCTTGGTGCAAAATTTCAGATGCTCCTGCAAAAGAGTCTTCGCACCAGCAGACTCAAGACTGGCTGATTTTGTATTTCTATAATACTTACGTCCACTTGATACGCATACTACACTACACTAAACCTGCTGTGATATACATGAGTAATTTTTCTGTCAGGGCACTCGACAAGACCATCTATAAATAAGATCAATTCAAGGTTGGGACACGGACTCAAAGTCAAATCCCCACTGAAAATACTGGAGTAAATGCAATGATTGAGCAGAGCACAATGGAAATATAAAAAATGTGACATGAATGCATGATTAAAAACACGAATCTATATCATTCACATGACATGTAACGTATATATATATATATACAGGGTGCGCACACCAACAGATCAATATTCACATACTTGTCCTAGTGCGCGCAAAAGATTGATGGAGCTGAGCTAGATAGCACAGTTAATATAATGTAATGGATGATGCAGGCATGCAGCAACACTAAATCATTCAAGAAACTGACCTGTTGATGCATGTATATATGAACCAAAAACGAAAAGACTTCATTCTGATCAGGTGTGAATTAACTTATGTCATTTCTGGTAATGAATGCTAGCTCAGCCCGTGGAGTCGAGAGCTCAGCTACTCGACATTAGTAAATAAAATGCACTCATCAATCTAAAGTGATGCGAATCAGACCATCCAAACCCACCCTTGGTGGACAAGCTGTTCATGCAGCTGAAACCTCGGAAGCTACTGAAGAGTGACGGCGAAGCAGACGGCGTCTACGCTGCGATGGAGAGGAGGCATGTGCCAATGAGAGTTTGCGTGCCACTGGTCGGATGTCACGCTGGGGTCGTCGTGTAGCTGGAGTTATGTCCGAGGATCGCCAAGCAGAACAATCCATGTGTAGGCACGCCTCCTCGCTTGGAGATGGTGGGTCCCAGTTGGGACCGCTCTGTGCTCTGGCTGGTTTGTCACACTGGCTGGAGTCACTACCTCATGCAGTCATCAGTCAGGCTGTTCATAAAAGCACTCAGTATTCATTTATTTGCATATGCGCTAACGTTAATTTATATATTTACTGCATGTGCAAAAAACTTACATACTTGAATATATAGAGATGCATCACACAAATGAAGCAAAAAAATATAAAATCAAATGTGAGTGTGATTAATCTCTATCTAATTTTGATGCCATTGTTGTTAAAATTTTTACATGCAGTCCATCCCTTCTGCAAATTCCAAAAATTCTCTACATGTTGATGCATTGCTGCAATTAATTTATTTGAAATTGATTTATATAATTATTACATACATATAATTAATTCTTTAATAACAGACTAACTCATTTGGGCCATTCTATTCTAGCCGATAATTAATAAATTATTAAGGGCTATAATAATGACTCGTTCATCTGTTTGTTTTGTTTTGTGCACATGCGTTTTATTAAAAAGTAAACTTATTTCAGAATTTTACAAATTGTTCGTCAGTTTGGTAAGAATCAAGTGGGAGTGTGGCTGTCTTTCTGAGCTACTTGGTGAGACAAGGTCTTCAGTAGTTTCAGGATGAGTTCACTTGGACTAGTTGGTAGCTTGGTGGATTAGCTATGACTTTCCAATATTTATTTATTATTTATGTGATGTTTTCTTGGTGGAGTGAGATAATGTCAGATGCCTCATTCACTTCTTAGAAACATTCTGTTGATAATTTGTAATAAATGGGAGATGTATTGTATAGATATAGATATGTATTTTATATATATACATCTATATATTCATGTATCATATTCATAATGCATGCATCATGTTATTAAATGTTTAATGTCGGCCAATATGCACACATTTATGCACGCTATTTATACAAAAATGTGTCCACTCCATAAAATTAAAAAATGAATATTGAAATAAAAAGTAAAAAAGGGCTATGAACATTATTTTTTAGTTAGTGGCTCCATCGATCTATCTCTCTATCTATCTTATTTATCTATCTATCGATCTGTTTATTGGCCAGCCTCGGTCGTCCTCTGTGAGATTCTCCTCATCATTGTTCATGGCATTCTCCTCATGATTGTTCATGGCATCATCTCTGTAGTAGTTGCTTTCTTCATAGTCCAGGTCACTGTCACTGTTGTAGCAGTGACCAGAGCCTTTCCGAGTGTTGGCTGCGGCAGTGGATTGAGGAGCCGTTGACCCTGATGGTTTGGATTTTGATTTGGGGTAAGCTCCATAAACTCTGCTATTGCCTGGTGACTTCACTTGTGGCCCTGGTCCATGTGCGCGTGGACTGCCCGGAAGAGACTCGTTGATACTATGGCTGCGGCTTCTGCTGGGGCTGCGCTTTGGGCTACAGCTTTGGCTGTAGCCTCTGCTGTGGCTTCGGCTGCGGCTGCCGCCATTGCCTTTGTCCAGGCAACTGCCTGGCCTTGAAGTTCTCCTTTCTGAAATTTCTGTGTGGCTCATTCGCTTTGATTTTTTTGGATGGCCAAGTTTTGCGAATCTGTGTGCTAAGGTGTTGGACTGCTTCTCTGTAGACAGCGGAGCAGATGGACTCCCCTGGGCTGGGGCGACTGTGTCTGGTGCGCGTCTCGACTTCCGGCTCCTTGGCGTGGGAGTTGCTGGGATCTGGGGTTTGTCAGAATCTGACGCATCATCCGGCACAGCCTTGGTGGCTTTGGTCTTGGCCGGCCGGGGCGCAGCGGCTTCACTCAGCTGACTGCAACCATGGGAACGTTTTTTTGCCTGTGCCTCAGTTTCCTGGAGCTCTGCTGCCAAGGTACCCTTGAGGCGGAACTTGCCATCTGAACCTTGGGCCAATGTCAATTTTGACTTGGGACCTGCAGAGGTTTGTGAGGTGTGGTCTGGTGACTTCTGGACAGTGCCGGGCACTGAATCTTCAGAATCTGATCCGTGGCTGGATGCTTTGGCAACTGAAGCTTTCTTGCATCCCATTTTGGGTAAATGTATGCCCTTGGCAAGGAACAGACCCGCTAACTGCTGTGACAAACCATGGCTGTTGCGAATCTTCGCGGCTCTGGTTGAATAATTTTGATCAATGGTCCAGTCCGCATCAGGCCCCTGTAAAAAATCACATCGCATTTTTGACCCAGATGGCTTGTGCGTGATACTCCGAGTATGGAGGTCCACCTGATACACACCGACCTTGGTGCAAAGGCATAACTAACTCTCCAGCTATCTATGATTCAAAACAACATGTGCACACACACACACACGCAACAACACAACTTGCAAACACATTGAACTTGCTAGTGAACTACTTACTTGGATTGGAGGGGACTCAGAGTCTGACAACGTGCAGCCAGTCAATCTGCCCATCCTCGTCCAGCTCGAATTGCTCTAGCTTTTTGCCACACTGCTGGTAGCGAGTCTCGACCCATGGCCGCAGCTCCTCCAATGATTTACCCGTGAGGGCGTCCTTGGGGTCAACTTCCAAAGCCCAGAACCAGAGCCAGCGACAACCTTGGAGCTTCACCCTAGCTGCTATGTTCTTTACTGTGTCGACTGGCAGCTGCAGGGCTTCCTCGAACAGCCACATGAGGTTCTTCAGACTGATTCCGCCATGGCGACTTTCGCCACGTGGAAAAACTTCTGTGGGATCCACAGCGACCTTGACCTCGGATGAGTTGCTGCGGTGAAAAACTCCCTGGTCATACATCTGTAGAATTTTGCTGAGTAACTCTGGCTCCTCGTCAACGACATTGAGGAGTCGGTCCCGGGAGCGAGTTGACACCAGCTCTTGAAATTGTGTTTGCATCCTCAAGTGACGGCTCTCCTGCAGCCAAGCGACAGGAAAATATAACTCAAACTATAAAATTTATATATATATATATATATAGAAAAATAAACACACACACACACACACATACACACACTGCGTTGTCTGTCATGGCCATTGTGAAATTACTCAGAACTGAAGTCCCTGGTTGAAGAATGGCCACCTGACTTTCTCATGGCTCAAGCGAAGCTGGGACTGGAGCTCGGCTGCCAATGTGGGGGGAGAGGAAGAGGAGCTGTGAACCACGTTAGCTGCGTGACCAAAGTTGGAACTGCACAAGTAATGTTAGTTTGGGGATCACATGTCATAACTGGTACCCGCACAGAAACAGGAAGGAATGTGCATCACAATTCATTCATTTTTTATTTACATACAGGGGAGATACATTGGGCAAATTCGTATGAAAATATTGTGTCAGTAGTTCTACTTATGAGATGGCCGTCAGTTGGCAAAAAATGTCATATGTGCAAAAAAATGTTGCCTAAGAGATGCTGCAATGAAAAATCATAACTCTGTATCTATGAATCAGTGTGGCAACCATGCAGTTCTGTGACTCATGTTGGAACTACCTAAGCACACAGCTTCCAAATTTGATGCATCGAGATTATTTTTTTCACAGTGCATCCTCAATTCAAGTTTAAAGTTCATCTGAGTCAATTTCACGTGAGGCAGGTGAGTCATAAATTTCTGTACTGACTTCCACCTCACTAGAAACATGATCTTCAATGGCAAGTGCCGACGCTACAGTTACATCTCTGATCTCAGCATCTCGGGCCTCAGCATCTGTGGATGGGAGGTCCTGCAACACAAATGTGAAAACTGGGTTCCAAAAAAGGGTTTTAAAGTAAACAAAACTGGGCAGCAAAAGAAAAGAAAAAATAAGTCCTCCACCAGCGCTCGTAGTCGCTGTAGCACTGAGTCTGGACCTGGGTCTGGACCTGGGTCTGGACCTGGGTCTGGACCTGGGTTTGACCGCCGTCCTCGCAGTGGAGGTGCGCTTGTAGGCCTAAAAGGGCGGGGCCTTGCTGACATCGAAGAAATCGGCACATAGGACTCAGGACTTTGCCGGATTGGGGCCTCAGTGATAACATTTGTTGCTAGCCGCTCAAACACATCGGGAAAAACAAAATAACTAATTTCCATGAGTTTTGCACTGACGTTGCTGCCATGCTGCGTGCTGGGCCAGCCTACCATCAGCATGCAGCACTTAGCCAGCTGAACAAAAACATGAGACCATAATGCATGCCAGGGGGGCCTGAGTCCATTGAGTTGGATCCACCGGTACCCATTGATGCACCTATTATGCAGAGGCTGAGTTGTAAAGTGCTGACTGAGTGCTACTAACTAACTAAAAAAAAGACCTAATTTTTCATATTGTTTGAAAAGCCTCCCAACTGAATGTGAAGTAGTACTCCACACCACCATACCTACCACCATACCAGAGGATTTCAGTACCCCTTGGAAACCTGAGCAGTGCAATGACCCACCACCATGCCACCCACCCAAATACAGATGAGATTGCACAGTCAACCAGAATCGTAAAACAGAAGCAATGCAGCTGCAAGACGAAACATCCTGATCGCCAATGTAGCTCCAAACGAATCCCTCTCGTGTAGGCCGTTGTGCTGACCTAAGCAAAGAAGTGTAAACTCATCCCATGTAGCTGCTGCTACCATGGCCATTGAAAGAAACAGAAAATTGGCTCAGGGTTTGGCAGATTAAATGGTGGCACTGCACCAGCCATGGCCCCAAAATTTAGCTACCAAGCATATGTGTTTGTTGTTCGTGCCCCTCGTCCATGTTATAGTTCCAGGCTGAATTTGAACTGGGCCCCATTCCGGTGGAGACTCATTTCGCAACTGCAGCTAGAATAGTTTGAGATCAATGAATGAACAAACGCATGACCATGACTATGCTGATATTATTCAAAACCTTTACTTTAGACCCAAAGCTCAATTTGATGAAAATGCATAAGAACAGTACTAAGACGCTTATATTCAGGTACTATACTATATCTTACTCATAATTTGCGTAGACTTCTGTAGTCAACACTCACTTGTGTTCATGAATTTGTCTCAAATGTTTTCCCCCTCTTTGCTTGGATGTTCTCAAGGCCGAGAAAATGCTTAACACGCAGCAGCAAAGCGACCCTCCCTTGAAGTTTGGGTCCTAGAATTGGAGCCAGCACTTCCATCTGGGCCAAGAGAATTTTCACCCTGATCAAAAGCTGCCTCCACCTGCATTGCTGCCTGATGCGCGCTTCCCCTTCAACATCCATGATGTGGAAAAGTTCCACGTCAGCAGGATTGTCGTACAAGTGGGATGAGGGGGCTAGACAATCAAGGGGAAAAAACATAAAAGACATCTTGGGCCCCTGGGTGCACGTATGTCATGAAGTAATTGAACTAAATTACAGGTGACTACACCAAAACTTAGGCGGCAGAACAGTCAAGGCTTGATGCTTGGTTGACTCAGCTTCAAGATTGGAACCTGTGAATGGTTTAGTCATGCCTACTCTGGTGCACTACTTGTTTTGATTTGCAGATTAACAATTGAGAACAAAGATCATATTCTCAAACCTACTTGAAGCAAATGTGGCAACACTTAAAAGTTGGATAAGTGTGGAATGCGACTGTGTGATAATTAATACAGACAAGCCCACTAACCATGATAGGTTTGGTTGACAAAACATTGGTCCCCCGACATGTGCTCTGGAGAGCTCGGCTGCTCCTGAGTTGTGTGTGACAGCCATAATTTGGAAAATGAAACCTGCCTGATAACCCTTGACTTCATACACCATGACATGCACAGCTGTAATGCGCCTTACTTGTACTTCTGCTCTGGGTGATTGCGTGCTGTGGCTGGGTGATGTGTAATGTCCTGAGTATAGTGCGTGCGACATTTTTTTACAATGAGTTGATGGGCCCAAGTATTATGTGTGTGTGGAATAGAAGTATCCCTTTAACAAACCTGATCACATAAAATTCATTTATCCTTTCCATCCATCCTCTTAGAACCGAGGCAACTGTGACACTCTGCACTGAGAAACAGAATAGAAGATGTTGTAATTGTAATAGAATTTGAAAGTGAAAGTCCTGCTGGTTAGGCGCGCCTGACCCTTCAACTAATTCCCGCGACTGCCTGTCCAACGAACGAACTGCACAATGATACTCACCCTGCGTCGAGAGAAAACAGTGGCCCCTACCTAGCCCTTTGGAGAGCTCGGCTGCTCCGGAGCTATTAGCATGTTGCAACTATTCTTTGAACATGAGAACTAATTAATGTTCATTTCACTGAAAAATTGCAGCTGTTATGCAACTCCTGCTCTGAGCTATGTGATTGAGTGTTGTGACTACCTGATGCGAACTGTCCTGAGCACAGGGTGTTGCTCAAAATGAAATGCAGCAACGTTGTGCTTTTTGTTTGTGGATAGCTAGAATTGAATAATAGTGGCTAATCCTGTAATAAATACAATTGAAAAATTGTTCAGTCTTGCAGTGTTCTGTGATCAACTGACAGATCCCAAACCAAAAACAATTGTGAGTAAAAACCCCTTGGTGTATCTGCAACACTAAAATATAATGCTACAGGAGTTGAGCAACAGCAGAGAGCAACTGCAGGATGACACTGGTAGCACATGTTTCTTCGAAAGCTGTCTGTAAGTTCAGGTGTGACAAACTGTGTCCCTATCAAGGCTGGTCTACCTCTAAAAAAATGGTGGCACCCACAAGCAGGATTGGAGAGCTCTGCTGCTCCATCTGATTGGGTGTGGTCACTCAGGAAGCTGTGAGTCGGGCGGCTCTGCCGCTCCACTGGTGCCGATGCTGGCAGTTCCAGGGTTCAAGTCCTCCAAAGCATGGCTTTCCAAAATGCAGTCCTGTGGATGGAAGTTTCCAAGTTGAAACACTGTCATGCACAAAGAAATACCCACTATCAAATGTTATTTATGACAAACATGGTAGTAGTCCAGTGCACAACAGCTATCAGACATTTTCGCCTACAAACACACGCATTAAGAAGTTAGCTAATTGTGGACCAACAACACTTCACACAAGTGATGTTCCTGACGATTCTTGACTAATCTAGATATCAATCATATCACAAAATGTGTAAATATCGAATGCCACAATACAATCAATGTGCATGGGCCCTCTGCGATTCGATCAATGCAGACATTTAAACACACTGGCAGTTTGGGATAAAAATACTGAGATTCTGAATGATGTAAGAACACATTCGTGCACACACTAGGTTCAGGATGTAGTTGCGTTTGAACTTTTTAAGAAGATGCATTGAACCACAATCATTTAATTAAATAGATCAGGCCCATTTATGTGGCTGGGTTTGCGAAAAAAGAAAACAACACTTAAACAAAATGTTGAAACTTACACCACTCACTACCCAAAGATAGCCTCTGAGTCGTCGGTCTTGTAATTTTCAAGCACCATGTCGACGTAGCGCTTGAAGACCTTCTCCTCGAATGTTTTTGGCACCATCCACTGTAGGACATAACTCATGTAGGTGGGGTCGAGCATGGCCTCCTGGAAAGTGTTGCCGACATGCTTCTCGCCAAAGTGGACAAGGCGGGTGTGGAGATCCTCCGGGCGAGCCGTGGCCAAGTCGACCTGGGAGCAGGAATGTTTAAAGTGAAAAATGATGGGATGAAAAAATAACTAGATGGGCACTGTTCTGTCCAACTGCACCACTGTTTAAATAAATGCTGATGCGACACGGCTGGGTTGGCTGGCAGCTTCTCCACCTTTTTGGCCAAAGTGAATGCGCGATAAGCTGCGGCATGCCTCGGGGATAACACAAAATAGCACGACTGTGACACTCACTGTCTGTGGATGCTCATAACTAACTCTGTATAATTTGGAAAATGTGCGAGGCTGAGCAAGCACTAGTGTGATTCTGTGGTTGACTGAGAGTGGGGCTGCGGAAAGTCCGGGTTGGCCTTCCTTTTGGGCATGTCTGAGAGCTCGGCTGCTCAGTTGGGCAAGTGGCTAGAGATAAACTAAGTGAGCAGCAGTCTAGTTTGGAGTTCTTGAGACGTGTCGCTCTGCAAAAAGTCATCACTGGACTGTTGCTTGAATTTGCTGCAGTTAGCTTAATCATTGAACTGTGAACTGAGTAGCCCCTTAAAAAATAAATAAATAAAAGACCAAGCCAGACAACACTAACCAGTGCCTCTGCATCAACATAACAAAACTGTATGTTTAATGACTCATCCAGCCTAGTCATGGAGATGAGTGGGGGCTGAAAATTGCCAAATGTGCGCTTAGAGCATGACTGTATGATGAATTGTGTGGGAGTTGGATGGAATAGCATTGGTGCAGCTCCTGCAACAATCACAACGAACTAACTAGGATAAAATAAGCACAGTTGCTCACTACCTCGATTATCAGCAAAAACCAATTCGAAACTATGAAGCTCTAGGATTGTCACCTGCTCTGAATAGGTATGTCAGGACATTCGACTGGACATGACAAAACCTGACTGGACAACAATGAGGAGCACCCCTGTGCAAAAAAAAACAGTTGTGATGACTACGGCCCTTGTTTCTGCGAGCTCTTTACATGAAAGTTGTGGCACTCCATATATACAAATTAGCTTAAAAAAGTGGAGGGGCGTTCGACCGCACAGAATAAACTGCGATGGAACCCACAGAAAGGATTGGAGAGCTCGGCTGCTCCAGTGGGTCAGTTAGTTGGGGAGCTCAGCTGCCCCAGCTGAGTTGGGGAGCTTTGTGCCCAGGGCTGGCTCAGGAACCTCCCCTGTTCCAGTGGCGCTTGAGCTGGTGTGCCCAGGCCTTGGACCTTCCAAGGCTAAGTTTTCCCAAGCCCAGTCCTGCAAGTTGCAACAAGCAAGGTCAAGGAATTGAAATGCGCATGGGCAAAATGAAAAGTATGAATATAGACACTCGCCGCAATCGCTGTTTTTCTTCTGTTCTATGCATATATGGACACACAAGTACGAGCACACACCACAAAAAAATAAATGGACAAATATTGGATTGATGCACACACACACAAACGGACCTCCATCTTTAAGTACATAATATATGGACCTGTGGAAATAAAACAAAAAGATAAAAGTTATAAACATCACAGGGCCAATTCTGAAATTTGCCATTCGTCCAAAACCAGCAAATATGATGCATATATCTGAAGACTGGAAATGCGGAGGAAGTGTGACTTGTCCGGCGATGTTTATTTTCGCATGTATAATTTGTTCACAGGTTTGCATAGACGTTGGAGAGTGCAGAGATTCATCAAACACCTTAAAAACTGGATCAAATAAAGCACATGTTTTTTACGCGATGTGTGTGTGGCTAATTAATATTCAGAATGCTAGGGCTGGAGCTGTTAGTTAGTTGACATAACCAACACACAGAAACCACAAAAAATAAAGAAGCCTCTGGGTCCACCGGGTCTACCGGCTTGTGCTTGTCGAGCACCATGTCGACGTAGCGCTTGAAGATTTTTTCCTCGTCACTTTTTGGCGCCATCCACTTCAGAACATAGCTCATGTAGGCTGGGTCATCGAGGGCCGCCTGGAAAGTGCTGCCGACGTGCTTTTCGCCAAAGTGGACGACTCGTGTGTGGAGATCCTCTGGACGAGCTGTGCCCAAGTCGATCTGCTGGGTGTGTTTTGAAACTAGTCGATAGAGAACCCAATGAAATGAAAAAATGCCATGTGGAACTGTGGATTACATGCAGGTGAGCCACGGGCGGGTTGGCCGGCAACCGCTCGACCTTTTTGGCCAGGGTGTAAGCACGATAAGCCGCAGCCAGCCTTGGTAACGCGACAGCATCTGACTAACTTCATCTTCTACATATTTTGAGAATGTGCTATGAATGAAACATGCGTCTGTGCAGTGTGTGTTGCGATGTCGTGTTGTGGTAGAACGAGTGCGGGGCTGCGGGTAGTCTTGGTTGACTCGCCAACTGGGCATGTCTGAGAGCTCGGCTGCTCAGTTGTGCGGGCGAACTAGCAAATGCACTATGTGCAAAACAAAGTAGAATGAGCAGCTGTCAGGGCAACAGCGTTGGATGTGGATCTCAAGTTGCACTGGATGCGATTTTTTTTTTTTACAGTGCCTGTGGGTTCGGACGTGCGGCCAGGATCCAGGTCCCGGTCGCGACCTACAAATGGCCGGGATCCTAAGTAGGTGGATCCCCACTACTTCCAACACACGGCTGGGATCCGGGGTTTGTGGATCCCTCCTACTTCCAATACACACCTGCGTTCCAGGGTGGGTGGATCCCCACTGTACTTCCAGGACACGGCCGGGATCCAGATTAAGTGGATCCCCACGACTTCTGATACATGGCCGGGATCCAGGGCAAGTGGATCCCCACTACTTCCAAGACACGGCCGAGATCCAGATTAAGTGGATCCCAGCGACTTCCAATACACGGCCGGGATCCAATGTAAGTGGATCCCCACTACTTCCAAGGCACGGCCGGGATCCAGATTGAGTGGATCCCCACTACTGCCAATACACTCCAGGGATCCAGAATAAGTGGATCCCCGCTGCTTCCAATACATGGCCAGGATCCAGGGTAAGTGGATCCCCACTACTTCCAATACACGGCCGGGATCCAGGGTCAGTGGATCCCCACTACTTCCAATACACGGCCGGCATCCCCACTACTGCCAATACACTCCTGGGATCCAGAATAAGTGGATCCCTGCTACTTCCAATACACGGCCGGGATCCAGGTAAGTGGATCCCCGCTACTTCCAATACAC
>JACCDQ012197780.1_pt1 | contig 20856 bp, 23 predicted proteins | sample 7446031 | NCBI WGS metagenome assembly JACCDQ01 (sample SAMN15323442, study PRJNA562643) | freshwater metagenome | isolation source: river surface water | place: USA:Blue River Watershed | collected 2017-08-17
CCTGGACTACAGCGTGTTCGATGCCTTGCGCGTGCTGCACCGGCAAATTCGTGAGCATTCGGCCAAACGCAGTGCCGGCCGACCGGAGCGTGCCAATGACGTCAAGCTTTCCCGCGGCGGTATCCGCGAGATTGAATTCACGGTGCAACTGCTGCAGGTGGTGCGGGCCGGCCATTTCCCGGAACTGCGCACCCGACCGACCTTGAGCGCGCTGCCGCGACTGGTACGCGCTAACCTGATGTCGGAACAGACCGCGCAGGCGCTGGCGCAGGCCTACGTCTTCTTGCGCCAGATCGAGCACCGCATCCAGTACCTCGACGACCAGCAGACCCATGTACTCCCGACCCAGGACCATGACCTGAACTGGATCGCAGAAACCATGGGTTTTGACTCCGCGCAGGCGCTGCTGAGCCAACTCGATGCCCACCGCGAGCTGGTGGCACAAGAGTTCGACAAACTGCTGGGCGGACCTGAACCGGACTGCAAAGGCTGCAACAACGGCAAACCCAAAAACGGCACCCAGTCGATTGACGACCTGTTGCCGCAATTGGGTGAATCCTTCCGCCAGCGACTGGAATCCTGGTGTGAGCACCCGCGTGTTCTGGCGCTGCGCGATGAGGCTCGCGAGCGCCTGCTGCGCCTGCTCGTACGCACCGCGCAATGGGTGCGCGAGGACCGTGTCACCGAAGAGGCCGCCGTGCGCCTGGTGGACTGGATGGAACCCCTGCTGCGGCGCGAAAGTTACCTCGCCTTGTTGCTGGAGCGCCCGCAAGTCCATGAACGTCTGCTGCGCCTGCTGGGCGCGGCTCGCTGGCCGGCGCGTTATTTGCTGATGCACCCGGGTGTCATCGACGAACTGGCCAGTCCCGCCATGATGGAGGAACGATTCAATACCCAGGAATTCGAGACCGAGCTGGAGCACCGCCGTGCCGCTTTGAAAGGCACCGACGAAGACGATGACGAGGAAGCCCTGCTCAACCTGCTGCGCCGCGCCCATCACGCCGAGGTCTTTCGCACCCTCGCGCGTGACGTCGAGGGCAAGCTCACCGTGGAACAGGTGGCCGATGACCTGAGTGCACTGGCTGATGCCGTGCTGCGCATCACCACCCGCTGGTGCTGGAGTCGCCTGAGGAAAGCCCACCGCACCCAACCCCAATTCGGCATCATTGCCTATGGCAAGCTGGGCGGCAAGGAACTGGGTTATGGCAGCGACCTCGACATCGTGTTTGTCTTTGATGACGACGATGAAAACGCACCGGAAACCTATGCCGCGCTGGTGCGCAAACTCATCAACTGGCTGACCGTCAAGACCGGTGAAGGCGATCTTTACGAAATTGACACCGCGCTGCGCCCCAACGGCAACTCCGGTCTCCTGATCACCAGCTTCGCGGCCTATGCCAATTACCAGCAACAACGCGGGTCCAACACCGCCTGGACCTGGGAACATCAGGCCATGACACGTGCACGCTGCGTGCTCGGAGATGCCTCGCTGCACGAACGCTTCGATGCCGTGCGCAAAGCCGTGATCACATCACCGCGCGATGGGATGAGTCTGCGTGCCGAGATCGTCGCCATGCGCGAGCGCATGGCCAGCGCGCAACCGGTCAAGGCCGGAAAATTTGACATCAAGTACAGCGCTGGCGGCATGATTGACGCCGAATTTGTGATGCAGTTTTTGGTGCTGTCGCAATCGGGCGCCCATCCTGAATTGATGGCCAATGCGGGCAACATTGCGCTGCTGGAGCGTGCCGAGGGCCTCGGACTGCTGCCCGAAGGCGTCGGACATGCGGCCGCCAGCGCCTACCGCACTCTGCGTCAGATACAGCACAAGGCACGTCTCAACGAGGAATCCACCCAGCTGGCCGAGCAGGACATGCGGGCTCCGCGCGATGCCATCGTTGCGCTCTGGCAGTCGGTCTTTGGCCCGGATGCCGCACACTGCTGATTTAATTTCTCGCATGCAAAAAATTGCCCTGGTCTCACTGCTCGGCAGCACCCTGTTGTTGGGTGCCTGCAACGAGCGGATCCAAGACACCCACCCGCAACAACTGGTCAGCAAGCGGCAGGCCCTGTTCAAGAAATTCACCAAGACACTCGAACCCATGGGCCTGGTCGCACGCGACCGGCAGGACTACGTGCGCGCCGACTTCGTGGCCAGTGCAAAGGCCTTGCAAGCACTCGCCGGTGAACCCTGGGCCTATTTCACGGCCGATGGCAATTACCCGCCAACCCGCGCCAAACCTGAAGTGTGGAGCGAGAGCGGTGAATTCAAGAAGGCACAGGACAGTTTCATCACCAGCGTGAACAAATTGGCAGAGGTGTCAGGCAGCGCCGACATGCCCGCGCTTCGCGCCAGCGTTGAAGCCGTGGAAAAAGACTGCAAGAACTGCCACGACCAGTTCCGCAGTGACCGCCAGTAAGCCTGTCGCCCCTCAGCTCTGAATGGCTGGTTTTCGCTCAGGCACTCCGGATTTTTTTGACCAGGGCCGTGGTGGAATAACCAGCCACAAAAGGCAAGGCCAACGCGCGCCCGCCCCAGGATTCGACCAGAGCAGTCTCCGGCAACTTGGCCATGTCGTAGTCACCGCCCTTGACCAGAAAGTCAGGGCGTACGCGGGCAATCAGCTCAAGCGGTGTATCCTCATCGAACCAGGTTACCAGGCTGCTGCTGGCCAATGCGGCGATGACGCAGGCACGGTCCATTTCATTGTTCAGCGGCCGGTCTGGGCCTTTGCCCAAGCGCCGCGCGGAGGCATCGGTGTTCAACGCCACCAGCAGGCTGCCGCCCAAGGCACGGGCTTGCGCCAGATACATCACATGACCGCGGTGCAAGACGTCGAACACGCCATTGGTAAAGACCAGCGGGCGCGGCAAGGCGACCACCCGTTGCAATACGTCGTCCGGATGGCACAACTTGCTCGTCAAGTCGGGAAAGTTCAGTGATTCAGGCATGGCCTGAATGCTATCAGGCCTTCAAGGCCACCAATCAAGGCGTCATGACTGCAGTGTCAGCGGCTGACGGGGCAAACTGGTCCGCGGCGACCACCATGACTGGACGTCGGCAAAGACGGTACGGCATCCGGTGCAACGGTACTTTCCAGTGGGCAGCAGTGCTCCGCTGGGTGAGCGATCAATGACCGGCTGGTAACAGGTAGCGCCGCATTCACGGCACTGATAGGCGGTCTTGAATTTGGTTTTGAAGCGTGTTGCCATCTGACAAACTTTAACGCCGTTCCGAGCCTCACAATGGGCCAAAAATGTAAGGTGATGTAACTCTCGTGAGCAGATCCGCAAGCAGCGTTCATGCTTGCCATGTCATCCACCGGATTCAGATGGGCTGGGTATCCATGAAGCTGGCACGCTGCATCAGCTTGTCCTGTAACTTGACGAGGTTGGGGTACTGTTCGCGCCACGGCAGTTGCGGAAAGCGGAAATCCAGATACCCCAGCGCCACGCCCACGGCGACATCGGCCAGGCTCAAGTGAATACCCATGCAAAAAGGCTTGTCGCCCAGATCCTTGCTGATGGCCTGCACAGCTGCCTTCACCTTGCCCAGCTGCCGGTCGATCCAGGCCTGGCTACGCTGGGCATCAAGGCGGCCCTCCCAGGTGGTCTCCAGCCGCGCCAGAATAGCCGCATCCAGAATGCCATCGGCCAGCGCCTCCCAGGTTTTAACCTCGGCACGCTCACGGCCCACGGCCGGAATCAACTTGCCCACCGGCGACAAGGTGTCCAGGTATTCCACGATGACCCGCGAGTCATAAATTACATCCCCGGCTTCCATCACCAGGCATGGCACCTTGCCCAAGGGATTTGCAGTAGCAATGCTGGTCTCAGCAGACCAGACGTTTTCCAGCACATAGTCATAGTCAAGTTTTTTTTCGGCCATCACGATGCGGACTTTGCGCACATAGGGGCTGGTGTTGGATCCGATCAATTTCATGGGGGTGTGACAGAAGCAAAAATATTATGATGTCCGCATTCTAGTCAGCCTGTCGGCTCATCTGAAGCGAGTGCGGTTTTTGATCCTCCTACAATCTCACCCATGACTACTTCTGCCATCTCTGCCCTCTCTCCATTGGACGGCCGCTATGCGGCCAAACTCACCAAATTGCGCCCCGCCATGAGCGAACAGGGCTACATGCACCGACGGGTGCAGGTCGAGGTGGTCTGGTTTATCGCACTCAGTGACTGTGGCTTCACGGAATTCAAACCGCTGTCGCCGGGCGCGCGCACTTACCTGCTGAGCCTCGTCAAGAACTTTTCTGAAATTGATGGCAAAGCCATCAAAACCATTGAAAAAACCACCAACCACGATGTCAAGGCGGTTGAATACTGGATCAAATCCAAGTTTGAAGGGCGCCCGGAGCTGGTCGCCGCCCAGGAATTTGTGCACTTTGGCTGCACCAGTGAAGATATCAACAACACCAGCCACGCCTTGCAGCTCAAAAGCGGGCGCGAACAGGTGCTGTTGCCCAAGCTCGATGAAATCATCGAAAAATTGCGTGACATGGCACACGCCTTTGCCGAGGTGTCCATGCTCAGCCGGACCCATGGCCAGACCGCTAGCCCGACCACGGTGGGCAAGGAAATCGCCAACGTGGTGGTGCGACTGGTTGCCGCACGCGAAAAAATCGCCAGCGTCAAGCTGATGGGAAAAATGAATGGCGCGGTCGGCAATTTCAACGCACACCTGTCGGCCTGGCCGGATTTTGACTGGGAAGCATTCAGCCGCCGGGTGATTGAAAGCCCCGAACCGCTGGGCCTGGGCCTGACGTTCCAGCCCTACAGCATCCAGATCGAGCCGCACGATTACATGGCGGAACTGTTTGATGCGGTAGCGCGTGCCAACACCATCCTGATTGACTGGTCGCGCGATGTCTGGGGTTATGTCTCACTGGGCTATTTCAAGCAAAAGCTGCGCGACGGCGAGGTCGGCTCCAGCACCATGCCGCACAAGGTCAATCCGATTGATTTTGAAAACGCAGAAGGTAACCTGGGGCTGGCCAATGCGCTGCTGCGCCACCTGAGCGAAAAGCTGCCTATTTCCCGCTGGCAACGCGACCTGACCGACAGCACCGTCTTGCGCAACATGGGTGTCGCGCTGGGTTACGCGGTGCTCGCCTACCAGTCACTCGCCACTGGCCTGGGCAAGCTGGAGATCAACGAAATGGCAATTGCAGCTGACCTGGACAGTTCCTGGGAAGTGCTGGCCGAGCCGATTCAAACCGTGATGCGCCGATTCGGCCTGCCGCAACCCTATGAACAACTCAAAAAGTTCACCCGGGGCGAAGCCATGACACGTGAACTGATGCAGGGATTTATTGCCGGACTGAACCTGCCGGAGATTGAAAAAGAGCGTCTGCTGGCCATGACCCCGGCCAGTTACATCGGCAAAGCCGCCGAGTTGGCCCGCCGGGTCTGACGTGGCCACCAAATCAACCATCTTCAAGGCCAGCCTGCAAATTGCAGACATCGACCACGGCTACTATGCCGACCACGCACTGACGCTGGCACGCCACCCCAGCGAAACCGACGAGCGCATGATGGTGAGGCTTTGCGCACTGGCGCTGCAGGCCCATCAGTTGCAGGACATGTGCGCCGGTGACGGCACACTGGCCTTCGGCGCCGGTCTGAGTGACCCCGACGAGCCCGACGTGTTGTTGCGCGATTTCACAGGGCAGACGCGGCTGTGGATCGAGGTCGGTCAGCCCGAGGACAAACCACTGCTGAAGGCCTGCGGCAAGGCCGATGCGGTGGTGCTGTATTGTTTTGGCCAGGCTGCAGAAATCTGGTGGCGTGGCATGGAGAGCAAACTGGCGCGCACCAGAAACTTGCGCATCTGGCGCATTCCCACTTCCGCCGCCCAGGCCTTGATTCCCATGGCACAACGCAGCATGGCACTGCAGGCCACCGTGCAGGAGGGTGTGCTGATGCTGGGCAACGGCAGCATCAACGTCGATATTGAGCCGCTAAGCTGGAAGTAGTTGACCGCAGTCAACTTGGTGAAATGTCACAGGGATACCATCTTCATGCTTCCTTCACTTCTCAACTAAAACACCATGACTGCACGTCTTTCCAACAAAGTTTCCATCATCACCGGAGCCGCCCAGGGCATCGGTCTGGCCACTGCCCTCAAGTTCGCCCGCGAAGGCGCCATCGTCATCATCTGCGACATCAAACAAGCCGGTGTCGATGAGGCGGTGGCCCAATGCCAGGCGCTCGGGGCCACGGCCGAAGGTTTTGTGATGGACGTGACCCAGCGCGCTACGGTCGACAACGTGGTGACCCAGGTCGAGGCCAAGTTTGGCCGCATCGATGTACTGGTCAACAACGCAGGCATCACGCAGGACGCACGCCTGCAAAAAATGACACTGGAACAATTTGACCGCGTGGTCGACGTCAACCTGCGCGGTGTGTTTAATTGCGCACAAGCCGTGGCCGACATCATGGTGGCCCAGGGTAGTGGCGTGATCCTGAACGCCAGCTCGGTGGTCGGCCTGTATGGCAATTTCGGCCAGACCAACTATGCCGCCACAAAATTCGGCGTGATCGGCTTTACCAAGACCTGGAGTCGTGAACTCGGTCCCAAGGGTGTGCGCACCAATGCGGTCGCGCCTGGTTTCATCGCAACCCCGATGGTGGCAGCCATGCCCGAAAAAATACTGCAGGACTTGAGTGCCAAGGTCGCCATGCGCCGCCTCGGCAAGCCCGAAGAAATTGCCAACGTCTATGCGTTCCTGGCCAGTGACGAAGCCAGCTATGTCAATGGTGAAGTGATCGAAGTCTCGGGCGGTATCGCTCTCTAGACATTGCAGGTCAGACCACTCGCGAAGCGACGTGCTCTGACCCCGACTGATCAGGGGAGTCCTTGCGGGTCAGACGCCGGGCGGCACGCTGCTTTCGGCAGCACGCTCGGCGTATTTGTTAAAACGCCAGGATGTGCCTTCCTGTGTGATGCGTCGCCAGGTGGCCCGTTTTTGCACCGGCTGCATCTCGGTCCAGTGCTGAACCTCGGAAAAAGTGCGACCACAACCCTTGCAGATTTCGTCACCCTGGCTGGTCGAGCAAATCGCGATGCAGGGTGTGTCGGGTGTGCTCTCGTACCAAGTCAGCCAGGCCTGCCATGCTGGGCCGGGCAGCGTTGCCACGTCAATTTCATGGCGACGCTCAAAGGCCATGACGGCATACACCTCGGCCAGCGCCCGCGTAGGAGGCTGCAATGCCGCGCCGTCAACGCAGGGCGATCTGGCGCGCCAGAAATTGATGGCTGCTTCAATGTCGGTGATGTGGATGCCTGTCATGGGGTGCGCATCATAGCGCCCCGCCGCGCTCGCCCGGCAAAGTGCTAAGCTTTCGCCCATGAAACTCCTGTTGAAATGGCTGTTGAGTGCTTCGGCCCTGCTGTGTGTGGCCTACCTTTACCGAGGCGTCGTCATCAGCAGCTTTGGCGCCGCGCTGACCGCAGCCCTTGTCATCGGACTCTTCAACATGGTGCTGCGACCGGTGCTGATCCTGATGACGCTACCTGTGACCCTGGTTACGCTGGGTCTATTCTTGTTTGTCATCAATGCCTTGATGTTCTGGTCGGCCGCCGGGGTCCTGGAGGGCTTTTATGTGCGCGACTTCTATGCCGCGTTATGGGGCTCGCTGATTTATTCGGTCCTCGGACTGCTGATTGATTCCGCCTTCTGCCAAAAATAGGCCGTGCCCGATGCGCGCTTATGGCTCCGTCACCTGCTCTTTGAGCAGGGCTTCGATCTGTCGGCGCCGGGTGTCGATGATCGACGCATCAATGTGGTCGGCTGACGAACTCGATGCACCAGTGGTCCGCAAGCGGTCCTGCGCTGCTCTTAATCTATCCAGGGATCCCGGAAAGTCAAGTTGCGCGATCCGCACCTCGGCTTCAGCGCGCAGGGCCCGCAATCCCTGATTTCTGGCGGCGTACAGGCTGGCCAGCCACTGCCAAGCCAAAGCATCCTGCGGCTGGCTGACCAGCCAGCCCTGCAGGTTTTGCACTGCCTGATCAATCGCCTGCGGCTGTTTTCCCTGCGTAGCCAACTGGGCCTGCAACATCAGGTCGGGGCGACGCAAGGCGGTGACGCCCGGCATATTGACCGCATCCAGGCCCGCGCCAACGCCCAGTGCCAAAAACTGTGCAGCAGGACGATCTCCCGCCGTGAGTTCAATCTCCAGACCCAGCCAGCGCATCTGCCGCACCGCCTCTGGCCCATCGGGAACCAAATTTTGCAGGCGTGCAAACCATTTGCGCGCCTCGGCCGCATCACGCATTTGGCTGGCGGCCAGGGTCGCGCCATACAGCACACCCGCCTGCTGGGCTGGAGTCAGGCGTGACAGCCCCACATCATCAGCCTGTTTCAGCCAGCCACGCAGCGCATCAGGCCCCGGATTGGACAAGACCCGTGCGCGCGCAGACAACATCGCATGGGTCATGTCAAAGGGGATGGGCGCCGGATGTGGCGCCCCCAACGGCAGGCGCGATTGCATGTCGGCGATGCGCTCCGTCGTCAGCGGGTGACTGCGCAAATAAGGGTAGGTGCCGTTGTCATTGAGCCGGGACGCTTGTTGCAATTTGTCGAACATGCCCACGAAACCTTGCGCCTCAAAACCAGCCTGCGTCATCACGCCAAACCCGATGCGATCCGCTTCGCGCTCCATGTCACGCGAAAAGTTAAGCTGGCTTTGTGCCGACAGGGCTTGTCCGCCAACCATCATCGCATTGCCGGCCTCGGGATTTTTGCTGGCGGCCAGCGCACCCAGAATCATGGCGCCAATCATCCACGGTGTTTGCTGCTTGCTTTTGGAGATCAGGCGTGAAATATGGCGCTGGGTGACATGGCTCAACTCATGACCCAAGACCGAGGCCAGTTCGTCGCGACTGCTCACCACCGCCAGCAAACCCAGGTGAAGTCCGAAATAACCACCCGGCAGGGCAAACGCATTGACGCTGCGGTCGCGGCCCAGAATGATGCGCCAGGCAAACCGTTCGTCGAGTTCGGGCGTTAAATCGCCACGCGCCCGAGCCGCGCCCAGCAGGGGTTGCCAGACCCCCTGCACGTAGTCGGAGAGCACCGGGTCGTCGATAAAATCAGGGTCACGGTAAAGTTCACGAACGATGCGATCGCCCAACCGGCGCTCGGCGCTGATGCTCATGTCGCTACCGTCACCCAGCAAAGGTAGCGCGTTGGCGACTTGGGCCTGGGCATCAATTGAGATCGACAGGCTCAGGCAGATGGCCGCAAATAATGGTGCCGCTCGCTCCTTGAATGCACGGCCGACACGTGCCAATGGTTTGAACTGAGCAATTAACATGAGCGATAAATTTTGTGCAGCCTCAAAAAGAATAAATCAGACGATCGCCGTATGATGCCATCCGCGTGTAAAGGTTCGGTCAAGCGGCCTCGTTTACTTTAGTTCATTTCATCCTGATTTTTGTCATGAGCACCCTCACCCATTTTGACGACCAGGGCCAGGCCCACATGGTTGATGTGGCGACCAAAGTTGCCAGCCACCGCATTGGCATTGCCAGCGGACGCATCGACATGTTGCCCGGCACGCTGGCCATCATCGCGGCTGGCACCGCCAAAAAAGGCGATGTGCTGGGCATTGCACGGATTGCCGGCATCATGGCGGCCAAAAGAACCAGTGAGCTGATTCCCTTGTGTCACCCCCTGTCGCTGACCCGGGTGGCCGTCGAGTTCGAACTGATCCAGCCAACTCATACTACGTTGGGCAGCGTGTATTGCCGTGCCACCGTGGAAACGGTGGGTCCCACAGGTGTGGAGATGGAGGCACTCACCGCTGTCTCGGTCGCCCTGCTCACCATTTATGACATGTGCAAGGCGGTGGACCGTGGCATGGTCATGACGGAGATCAAGTTACTGGAGAAACACGGTGGCAAATCAGGCAGTTATGTAAGTGGTTGATTGTTATAGGAGTATTTCTTCTCTGTGAACCGGCCATGCCTGACAGCAGCATCTGCAAATCAACGGAATAAGAGCACAACGAAACGTCGTTTGTCCAGGTACTGTCCAACTGAGGAACTCGAAATGGCTTTTTTAGACAACGCAATGCCAAGTAGCTAGGCCGAATCATCCGCGATGGGCACTCCGACCAAGCCAGGACCGTTGATAGCAAGACCGAGGCCGGGACATGGGCTCGTGGAATTGAGTCCGGAATAGACAAAGGACAATTCGTCAACGCTACTGCAGGGCGGCAGACAACGTTAGGCGATTTGCTCCAGCGTTATCTGGTCGAGGTCACGACGTCCCCCCGTTTTCCGAAGCGCTGGGCTTGGGGGTCGGGGCTGATTTAGAGACATCGGATTCTCCACAAATGAGTACTCCCCAGAAAAATACATAAAATTTAATTCGCGCAAAACCATAGAAATTTGCAAAACAACCGGCTGCCTGGGGCCCCAGTGCCGTTGACGGCTATTTCACCAAGGAGACCTGCGTGAAAATGACTCGCTGGATCAAGTCGATCACTTCTACCGGCTTTGTATTTTTCTGTACCGTTGTCGGCGCCGAATCGGTCCAGGTTTCGGCGCTCGTCCCGGAGAAAGTGCAGAGCGGGCGGGTTGCCTTTGTGAAACCCTCGGTCAGCAAAATCATTGAGATGGATCTCGATGGCAAGGTCACCTGGGAGTACACCTTTCCAAGGAAATACCTCAGACCGGACTTTTCAATGGGCGGCGGTGCTGACATCGAATGGCTGCCAAAAACAGACAGCTTTCTGGTCGCCATCCCAAAGGTCGGGGCCGTGGAGGTAAGCCGGTCCGGGCAGGTGGTCTGGGAATACCTTACCGAGGAGATATCGCACGATGCGGACCTTCTGGCAGATGGCACCATCGTGTTCGTGAACGGCTGGGATGGTGACGGCTCATTCATTTTCACCCGTATTGACCGATCGGGGCGGATCCTGGAGAGGTACCGCGCACAGGACATCGGCCTGGACAAGGCCGACAGGCGTTTGAACTTCATGAACGAGATTTACAGCAATACGCACGCCAATGCGGTCCAGTTCCTTGCGCCCGGGAGGTATCTGCTAAGCCTGAGAAACTACAACATGGCCGTTGTTCTCAATGCGGGGAAAATCGAATCGAAGATCCAGAACGTACGGTCGATCCATGACCCGGTCGATCTGGCGGACGGCATTTATTTCATTCGCCAAGATGGGCTGAGTGGGCAACGTGTCGTGCGGCTGGACAAAAACACCGAGCAACGCGGTCCTCTCTTCGAGACTTCCGATCCCGAATGGAGGCCCATGCGCACGTTGGAGCCATTGGCCAATCGCAATTTCCTTATCACCGGTTCGACGGTGATCGGCCAGGTGTCGAGGTCTGGCGAATTGGTCTGGAAGATAAAACTTAATGATTTCGAGAACCAGCTCAATTCATCCTCCCCCCACCGGGATTTCATCTATAAGGCCGCTTTTGTCTACAAATAGATGTATGCCCACGAGTCAAGCGTGAGACAAGCCCCGCCGCTTTTTTTGATGATCCGAGCCGAACACTGATGACCCGTCTCTAAGTCACATTTGCCCGCGTCGGTGCTGGGGACTCGGTTTTGGGAAAATTGCCTATCGCATGGCCGATTCTCCTGCGCCATTTCATGTTGATACATAAGCGCCCTGATACACTGCAATTGGTCAGGAATTTCGTCCAAATTTTGTTCAACCAACCACACAGGATCAGGTCAAATGAAGGTAGATCTTGTGCGATAAGTTATTGATTTTATTGATGAAATCGCCGAATTTTCGGTCGCCCTGCTCACCATTTATGACATGTGCAAAGCCGTGGGCTGCGGCGTGGTCATGACAGAGATCAAGCTTCTTGAGAAGCACGGCGGCAAATCAGGCAGTTTTATCCATCCAAAACCCTCATCCCATGACAAGCCTTGATCGAACCCCTTGGCCGGCTCGCCTCAGCACATTTTTTTTAGCCGCTCTGGCTGCGGCCAGCATGGTGTACTGGGGCCTGCGTTGGTTGGAACCCATCAGTGCGCCACGGACCGATGTTGAGTCGTGGAGCCCACGCTCCATTGACACCGGCCGCGTGGCCCTGTTGTTGGGCGAAAAGCATGCTTCCGAGGACACCCAAGAAGCAGCACCTTTGGCCAATGACGCCAGCAGATACAAGCTGATCGGTGTCATCGCCCAGGGGCGGGGCAACAAAATTGGCAGCGCGCTGATTGCGATCGATGGAGCGCCTGCCAAACCGTTCAGGGTCGGCGACCGCTTGTCGGATGACCTGCTGCTGCAATCCGTGTCAGCACGAGGCGCAGCCCTGGCGCCCGCCATGCAGGCTGCTGTCAGCGTCGCGATTGAATTGCCCCCGCTGTCCAACATCAAACCTTGACGCCCCGTTCATGGCAACGCCCCCGCTTTATCAGTTCCAGGTTCAGGTCAAACCGCGCTACCTGGCCGATCAGTCAGACCCGGTGCAGGGCAGGTATTTTTTTGCTTACACCATCACCATCCGCAACACTGGCAGCATCGCGGCGCAGTTGATTTCCCGCACCTGGAGCGTCAACGACGCCCTGGGTCACCACGAAAAAGTCAAGGGCCTGGGCGTGGTGGGGCATCAGCCGTTCTTGCAACCCGGTGAAGCCTTTGAATACACCAGTGGCACCCGCCTTCGTACACCCACTGGCACCATGCACGGCAGCTATTTTTGTGTGGCTGAGGATGGAGAAAAGTTTGATGTGGACGTCCCCATGTTTGTGCTGGATGCCCTGAGTGAAAGCGGTGGCGCGCGCACCTTGCATTAGATCCATGGGTGAGTTCGATCTGATCACACGTTATTTCAAACGTCCTGCGCGCCGCGCCGCAGTCGGGATTGGTGACGACTGCGCCCTGTTGCAAGCTGCGCCCGGCAATCAGTTGGCCATTTCCAGCGACATGCTGGTGGAAGGACGCCATTTTTTTGCCGACGTGGACCCGTACAGCCTGGGTCACAAGTCGCTAGCGGTCAATCTGAGCGACCTGGCCGCCTGTGGCGCCAAGCCGCTGGCGTTCACCTTGGCACTGGCGCTGCCCAAAGTCAACGAGCCCTGGCTGGCAGAATTTGCCCGCGGTCTATTTGAACTCGCCGATGCCTATGACTGTGAACTCATCGGCGGCGACACCACCGCCGGCCCGCTCAACATCTGCATCACGGTGTTCGGCGAGGTGCCCGTCAGCCAGGGCCGGTCCCTTGCCCTGCTGCGCGACGGCGCCCGTGACGGTGACGACATCTATGTGAGTGGCACACTCGGTGATGCCCGTCTGGCACTAAACCTGCTGCAAGGAAAATTGACCGCGCCGCCAGCCGTCCTGGCGGCCGCGCGCAAGCGGCTGGAGCAGCCCACGCCACGCGTGGCGCTCGGACTGGCCCTGCGCGGCATCGCCTCGGCGGCCATCGATCTCAGTGATGGCCTGATCGGTGACCTCGGTCATATCCTCGAATGCTCCCGGGTCGGGGCGACGGTTCAAGCTGACGCGCTGGTGCAATGTATTGCTTGTTACGCCGAGGCGACACAAGCTGACCGTCAGTCCGGCCCCGTCCTGTCAAAAGAACAATGGCGCACGCTGGCACTGGCAGGCGGTGACGACTATGAACTGCTGTTTACTGCATCCCCCAGCCAGCGTGCTGCCGTGACGCAAGCTGCCCAAACCAGCCAGACCCCAGTGCGCTGTATTGGCCAGATCAACGCCAACGCGGGACTGCAACTGCTCGATGTACAGGGCCAGCTGCTCGCCAATACCTACGCCTCGTTCGACCACTTTGCCTGACGCCGAACAAGCGCTGGCTCGATAATCCGGCCATGTCAGATCAAGAGCCTTTTATTCATTTCACGCCGCACGAGCCAAGTCGGGTGCCCAGAACCCCGGGCCCGGTGGTGCCGACGGGTCACTTTATGATGGCGCACCCAGCCCATATCATGGCGCTGGGGTTTGGCACCGGGCTCAGCCCCATAGCGCCGGGCACCATCGGCACACTCTGGGCCTGGGCCCTGTTTGCTGTGCTGGAATACCGCCTCACTGAAGCGCAGTGGGGCGGGCTCATCGCTATCAGCATCCTGGCCGGCTGGTGGGTTTGCACAATCACGGCCCGGCACATGCGCACCCTGGATCCCGGCAGCATTGTCTGGGACGAAATAGCGGCCTTCTGGCTGGTGCTCTGGCTGGTGAGTCCGACCGGGTTCTGGGGCCAACTGGCTGCTTTTGTGCTGTTCAGGTTCTTTGATGCCGTCAAACCCGGTCCGGTGGCATGGGCCGACCAGCTGTACCACCAAGTCGACCCCGATACCGATCCGGGCGCCTGGCGCAAGGCAGGCTGGGGCATCATGTTCGATGACCTGGTGGCCGCCTTTTGCACCTTGCTGGTGATTGCCTTGTGGCGCTCCTGGTAGCCTGGCCTTCCGGTCCACATGGGCCATGCAAATGACCAAACCTTGACTTGACCTGCCTGATGGACCAGGCTGCTATGCTTTGCTCCTTTCATCAAGCCAATCCCATCCCATGAAACACTTCATAGTCACCAGTCTCATCGCCGCCGCCTCGTTCTCCGCGTGGGCGGCTGATGCCAGGCCTGGCAAGGCACCGGTCACAAGCACGGTCACCGGTGAGGTGCTGGAAGTCAAGGACGTCGACAGCTACACCTACCTGCGCCTGAAGACCAAGGACGGCGAAACCTGGGCAGCAGTGACAACGGCACCCGTCAAAAAAGGCGCCACCGTGATCATTGAAAACGCCATAGTCATGAACAACTTCGAAAGCAAGTCGCTGAAAAAAACCTTCCCGAGCATCGTATTTGGCAGTCTGGGCGGCGCAGCGGCTGCCACTGGCACGGGTGTCATGGGTTCCAGGATGGCGCTGCCCAGCGCGACCGACACGTCCCCGATCAAGGTCGCCAAGGCCAGTGGCGCCAACGCCTACACGGTGGCAGATGTCGTGAGCAAAGCCACCCAACTGAAGGACAAACCGGTCAAGGTCAATGGCCAGGTGGTCAAGTACAACGCCAGCATCATGGGCAAAAACTGGATCCACCTGCGTGACGGCTCTGGCACGCCGCCCAACCATGATCTTCTCGTCACCACCACGGCACCCGCCAAGGTGGGCGACCAGGTGACGGTGTCGGGTGTGGTGCGCAATGACAAGGACTTTGGCGCGGGCTACAGCTACAAGGTGCTGATTGAAGACGCCACCCTGGCCCCGCTCAAGAAGTAAGCCGCTGATGCAAGCCTCGTGCGAACTGCTGGCGCGTTTGCTCATGGAAAAGGGCTGGATGATGGCCACTGCCGAGAGTTGCACCGGCGGCCTGATCGCCGCCAGCTGCACCGACCTGGCGGGTTCAAGCAACTGGTTTGAACGCGGTTTTGTCACCTATTCCAACGCGGCCAAAAGCGAGTTGCTGGGGGTTGATCCGGCGCTGATCAACACCCACGGCGCGGTCAGTGATGCCGTGGTGCGCGCCATGGCCAAGGGTGCCCTGGCCCACGCACACGCCCAGGTGGCGGTGGCTGTCACCGGCGTCGCCGGCCCGGGCGGTGGCAGCGCGGAAAAACCGGTCGGCACCGTCTGGCTGGCCTGGGCGACACCGATGGGCGTGGTCAGCGAGGTGCAGCACTTTGCCGGCGACCGCGCCGCTGTGCGCCAGGCCACGGTGCAGCATGCCCTGGGCAAACTGACTGAACTCATTCAGACCCAGCAGCCATCGTAAGCATGGATTTTTTCAGCGGATTTGCCACCGGGCTGGCACTGATCGTGGCCATCGGCTCGCAAAACGCCTATGTGCTGCGCCAGGGGCTGTTACGCCAGCACGTGTTGCCCCTGGTGCTGTTTTGTGCGTTGTCCGATGCGCTGCTGATTTTGGCGGGCGTCAGCGGCGCCGGCCTGCTGCTTCGCGACAACAGCACCCTGATGACGCTCACGCGTTATGGCGGCGCCCTGTTTTTATTGTTTTACGGGCTGCTGGCGGCACGACGCGCCTGGCAGGCGACAGCGATGCCAACCGACAACAGTGGCGCAGTCCACTTGACCACCGCACTGGCCGCCTGTTTTGCGTTCACTTTTTTGAATCCGCATGTGTACCTCGATACCGTGGTGCTGGTCGGCTCGCTGGCCAACCAGCGCCCCGACCCCGGACGCTGGTTTTTTGGCCTGGGTGCCGCCAGCGCCAGCCTGTGCTGGTTTGCCGCACTGGGATTTGGTGCGCGTTTTCTGGTGCCGCTGTTTGCAAGCGCCCTGGCCTGGCGCGTGCTGGACGTGCTGATTGCCATCACCATGTGGGCGCTGGCAGCCATGCTGCTGAGCTAACGTTAAAGTAATACCCCATGAACTCACATCAACAAACCTTGACCCGTCTCTACACCGCCTTTGCCACGCTGGATGCGGAGGCCATGGCCAGTTGTTATGCAGACGACGCCACGTTCGAGGACCCCGCGTTTTCGCTCAAGGGACGACGCGAAATCAGTGGCATGTGGCACATGTTGTGCGCCGCCACACTCGCCAAAAACCGCGATGACTGGCGGCTTGAATTCAGTGACGTGCGCGCCGACGACCACAGCGGCCACGTGCATTGGGAGGCACATTACCGATTCAGCGTTTCGAACCGTCTGGTGCACAACATCGTCGAGGCCGAGTTCAGCTTCACCCCGGACGGCCTGATCGCCAGCCACACCGACCGTTTTGATTTTTGGCGCTGGTCACGCCAGGCGCTGGGCTACGGCGGATGGGTATTGGGCTGGGCGCCTTACTTCCAGAAACAGGTGCGGGTGCAAACCCGCGCCGCGCTGACCAATTACCTGGCCAAGCATACCTGAGCCGAACTCAGGCGCCGCAGCACTTTTTGTATTTTTTGCCGCTACCGCACGAACAGGGGTCGTTGCGGCCTGGTTTGACCTCGGCGCGCACGGTTTCCACACGCGGACCGATGTTGCGCCACAACTCGCGCAGGTCATACACCGCCCACATGGCGTCGGCAAAGTCATTGAGCCGCTGCTCGCTGATGGTCGGCACACCGTCCTCCTCGAAAGCGGCCACTGTCGGCGTACCGGTGTCGTCCTCGGTCACGGCCACAATACATTCGAGCGCGGCATCGAGCACTTTGGCGGCGTCCTTGTCGCGTGGTGGCGCCCACTCCTCGGGCCAGCTTTCCACCGCATACATGAAGCCGATGGCCCAGATCTGGCCAAATGAGGGAATCGGCGAGTCGCCCATCTCGGCCCGTTGCTCTTCAGGCAAGGCGGCGATGGCGCCACGCAGGTCCATCACCTCGGGCTGGTAGGCACGCTCGTCATCGAGCGATTCCACGTTGACGTTAAGAGCGTGGGCCACTTCATGCCAGCGACGCATCCACAGGTCAAAAAAGCGTTTGAACTGGGCGTCATCGGCAAACAGCGGCGTTTCGCTGTCGTCTTCCAGATCCAGCAGTACAGAGAGATATTCGGTCGGTGTGATCAAGCGACGGCAGCACACCAGCGCTGCCATGAACCCCTCGCAAAACTCCCATTGCGGGGTTTCTTCAAAACGTGTGCGCAAGTCGTCCAGGATGGTGTCGAGTTCGTCAAAATCGGTGGACTGAAGAAGGTCAGCGGTGGCGCCGGGCTCGCCCGTCGCGGGCGTTGTGATAATTGTCATGTCGCAGCTGTAAAAGAGTGTGAATGACCCTATTCTGCCCTGAGCGTAGCGGCTATCCTGCACCCATGCAGTTCATGAGGTCAACCGCAATGAGAAAACCGAGCACTTTTTCTTTGTCCTTGATACTCGCGCTGAGCTTGGCAGCTTGCGGCGGGGGTGGGGGTGACTCAACCGCAGTTGATCCAGCCAACTATGTGCCGGGTTCGGCCGAACTGGGTGCCTGGAAAGTCCTTCAAGAGGCACGCACGCTGTGCAACTTCGGTGCCTTGACGCGTAATGCCAAACTCGATGAGGCGGCCTTGAGCCACGCCAAATACCTGGTTGATCTTTCCATTGCAACAGGCGTTTCGACCCTCAGCCACCTGGAAACACCGGGTGTTCCCGGCTTTACGGGCATCTATCCGTGGGATCGGGCGGTTTATCAGGGGTACTCTTACCTGGGACTGGCTGAAATCCTGGAGGCGACCGTGTGGGACTACACCAGTCAGCCCGGTTTCCCGACGATGGAGCAGCGAGGCACAGAATCGATGCGCAACCTGCTCACCTCGGTTTACCACCTGTCTGGCGCCATGTATGAGGGCAGCGACGTCGGGCTGGGCGCTTACTTGAACACTACCAAAATCAACGCTACCACCTGGCGCGAGGAATACCGCTTTGGATCACTCAACGCTTACCGATATACCAATCAGCGCATCACACTAGGTGTCGGCAACGTCGTCACTTACCCTTGCCAGGGGAGCAGCAATGTCCCGCCTTCATTCGAACCCGCCAATGAAAGTCCCAATCCTTTTGTTGGCTCGGTCTACGCGAACGCGCTCGTTGGGCCACCCATTTACCTCAAGGCGGATGCGCCACAGGTTCTTACCGTGAACCCTGGCAGTAGCAGCATCAGTCAGAACGGCCTTGCCATGCCATTCGTCGTGCTGACCAGTTTGAACGATCCCAACATTGACATCATCGATGGTAAAGCTTTCATCGCTCCCAACGAAGTCTTCGTGATCCCCACACAGGTATTGCTTCCTGACACAAGTTACCAGGTCACCCTGAACGGAACCATCAACAGTCTGCCGTTCACCCGCACATTCACCATGACCACCGGTTTGTAAGGGCACGACTAAGCCGGTAGGTGGCGCAAACCCTGCTCGACCGTGGCATAACGCAGCGCTACCCGCAACTCGATCTTGAGCCGGGTGTTGTCCAGGCGCCGTGATTCACTCATGAAACTCAGTAGCATCAGCGGCAATTGCGCCGTGGCGGTGTCGCGTGGCACCCGTGGCGGGCGAGGCAGGCCATACAAATCAGCAGCCAGGTCAAAGTAGTCACCCATCTTCAGGCAAGTATCGTCATTGACGTTGTAGACCCGCCCGGGCTTGCCACGCCACAACGCGGCCAGGCAGGCGCGCGCCAGATCGTCGGCATGAATATGGTTGGTGTAGACATCATCACTGGCTTGCAGCACGGGCGTGCCCTTGAGCAAGCGCTCGCGCGGCGTGCCTCCCTCCCGGTCGGGGGCATAGATGCCCGGAATACGCAGGGTGTTGACCCGCACCGCCGCGGCACGGCCGAAGTGCCGGATACGCTGCTCGGCATCAATGCGGCGTTGCGCCCTGGCGGTGGCCGCATGAAGCGCCCGGCCTTCGCTGACCACCTCGCCCTGGCAATCGCCATACACACCGCTGGTCGAGCCATAAACCAGACTGTGCACGGATGAGCGGCGGCGCAACACCTGCAACAGCGCCTGGGTACGCGGATCCTGCGCCCCGCTGCCCGGCGGCGGTGCCAGGTGCACCACACGCGTGGCCAGACCGCTCAAACGCTTGAGGCTGGCCGGTTTGTCCAGATTACAGACCAGGGGCGTGATGCCCCGTGCGCGCAATTCTTCCACCCGCGCGGCCTGTGAGGTCAGCGCCAACACGCGCACACGGGTACCCAATTGGCTCGCCACGCGCAGGCCGACATCACCACAACCGACCAATAACACACGTTCACGCCGAAAGCGCGCAGGCAATGCAGGCAAAATCAACTCCTTTTAAATTTGAAGCTTTGAGGATAACCAAAATATGACCGGCAGCGCCAGCCCAAGTGCTTTTCAGATCACCATTGAACCCAGCGGCCGTACCTTCAGCGTTGCCGCAGGTGAAACCATCCTGGCGGCAGGCATCACACAGGGCATCAACCTGCCCTACGGCTGCAAGGACGGTGCTTGTGGTTCGTGCAAATGCAAAAAAATCAGTGGCATCGTCAGCCACGGCGCGCATCAGAGCAAGGCGCTCAGTGATGCCGAAGAAGCCCAGGGCTATGTGCTGACCTGCTGCGCCAGCCCCGCGAGTGATGTGGTGCTGGAATCACGCCAGGTCACGCTGGCGGGTGCTTTTGCCATCAAAAAAATGCCGACACGCATCAAGCTGATGGAAAAAAAGTCTCACGATGTAATGCGTTTGCTGTTGCAGCTCCCGGCCAACGAGGTCTTTGCATACCACGCCGGCCAGTACATCGAGTTTCTGCTGCCGGGTGGCCTGCGCCGCAGTTACTCCATGGCCAGCGCGCCGCAATTGACCGAGCAGGGCCTGGAACTGCACATCCGCCACATGCCTGGCGGCAAATTCACCGATCAGGTGTTTGGCACCATGAAGGAGCGCGACATCCTGCGCGTTGAAGGCCCTTACGGCAGCTTCTACCTGCGCGAAGACAGTGCCAAGCCCATCGTGCTGTTGGCCTCGGGCACGGGTTTTGCCCCGGTCAAAGCCATCATCGAGCACATTCAGGCCAAGGGCATTGCGCGTCCGGTCACGCTGTACTGGGGCGGCCGCCGCCCGCAGGACCTGTACATGGATGACTGGGTGCAGGCCAAATTGGCCGACATGCCGAACCTGCGTTATGTGCCCGTGGTATCCGACGCCCAGCCCGATGACAATTGGGGCGGGCGCACCGGTTTTGTCCATCGCGCAGTGTTGCAGGACCTGCCCGATCTGAGCGGCTACCAGGTCTATGCCTGTGGTGCGCCGGTTGTGGTGGACTCCGCGCGGCGCGATTACCTGGCCGCCGGTTTGCCGGAAGACGAGTTTTATGCCGACGCGTTCACCTCCGAGGCCGACAAGGTCGCCGCCTGATTCCATGCGGATTCTCAATTCGTGATGACATATCCTTGCAAGTGTGCGCAAACGCACACAACAAATACCTGACCGGGTGCTATAACTTACCTCCAGAAACAGC
>JACCDQ011635270.1_pt1 | contig 20851 bp, 19 predicted proteins | sample 7446031 | NCBI WGS metagenome assembly JACCDQ01 (sample SAMN15323442, study PRJNA562643) | freshwater metagenome | isolation source: river surface water | place: USA:Blue River Watershed | collected 2017-08-17
ATCTTCGGGGGATGGTGTTGGATGCTGAAAATAAATCACCGTTGGTAGCGAGAGTTCGTTTGGTCGATTTAACTACGCAAAAAACCATTTTTGAGGACAGTATTCAGCAATTTTTGATACCGATTATACCGGGTAAAAACTATGCGCTGCATTCCAGTCGTTCGGGATATTTATTCGATTCGCGCAATTTTCAACCGACTCAAACGGAACTAAACAATCCATTTGAAGTAACTGCTTTATTGAGTCCTTTGAAAGTGGATCAGGTTATAACACTGAACAATATTTTCTTTGACATCGACAAGTTTGATTTGAAGGTGGAGAGTGAAGTAGAGTTGAAAACCATGTTGTGGTTAATGAATTCAAATCCGAAGATGAAGTTAGAAATATCGGGTCATACAGATAACACGGGATCTGAGGTTCACAACAAGGAATTATCTCAAAATCGAGCATTGGCAGTTAAAAACTATTTGATCAATGCTGGGATTAAGTCGGATCGCATAGTTTCGAAGGGATACGGTTCCAGCAAACCGGCTGCGAGCAACGATTCGGAGGAAGGCCGGGCTAAAAATCGCCGCATCGAAGCGCGCATTTTAGCGAATTGATGGAGGCCAGAACCATCCATTGTAAAAAGCTTACATCAAAAAAAATTAAAATTGTCGATTTAGATTTACGTCAAACCAGTTCACTCCGGCAATTTCGGCTCACCAGCAAGAATCCAAGCGCTGTAAATGCAGTTGGCAACCGATTTGCTGGCCTGCATGTAACGGGCTTCTACAGCGCCTTGTTGGGTTGAGTGATATGTGGAAATGAACATGCTGCTATACTGCTGCTTCATTTGATTTTTATCTTGCTTTAATTCCAATATTTGCGACTCAGGCATCCGTTGTTTCGCTTGCTTTTCCCCGGATAAAACCAAAGGCAATAACTCATGGCTATCGTGAATCATGTTCCAAATAGAGGGCATGAGTGGGTTTAAAAATTCCGGTGTATAATTCAAGACCAACAGGGTGTCCATGAACAGGGTGGGGGTCAATGTTTCCCATAAGCCATGTATGCCTTTTTGGTTCGTTAGTTGCCCATCGTAATTTGAAGTTGTATGCAACGGCACGTGCGCGTCTGCTACATAATGTCCCAAGTCAGCACTGATCTTTAAAATGGCATTCACATCTCCTTTTATAAATGCATTTTTCAATGCATGTATATTGAAAAATATATTCCAAGGTAAGTTTCCATAAGTGGTCAAGTGGGTTTTACCGTACTTTAAAACAGCGGAATCATAGGTCCAAGGAATCGTGTCGATGGGTAATGTAAACTCATAATAATCTTCCAAGTCAATGTAATGACGCACTGCTTCGTTGGTGTCTGTGTATCTACGTTTGTCGGGATCAACAGCGTGTTCTGTTATATACTCAATATGTTTTTTATAGAAACCAAACAGCGGCTTGGGCAATAACAAGCATGCTGTGCGATTGATGCGTTTATGCGGCTCAAATCCCCAACTGTAGCCATATTCAGGTGTTAAGATGGTGAATACAAGTAAAATGCACACCATAAGGGGTGATTTCCTAAATAGGTATCGGGTCTTTGATTTTTTCATTTCAATTTTAAAACAACCATGAAAAAAATGTGAAAATGGTGTTTCGGATTTTAGTTATAGGTTATAATTCGAATTCAACTTTCATAGGCTCTGATTCAATAATTACACATCCATCGATAACTTGGATAAATACATTTGAATGGTGTTTTGAAGTCCGTGATACAAGGCATCGCATACCAATGCATGTCCAATTGATACTTCCAATAAATTAGGAAGTGATTCCGATAAAAAATGCAGATTATTCAAGTCTAAATCGTGGCCCGCATTCAAGCCAATTTGATGCAATTCTGCTTCTAAAGCCGTTTCAATGAACGGTTTAATGGCCAAATCTCGGTTGGATGCATAACCCTGAGCGTAGGATTCTGTATAAAGTTCAATACGGTCTGCTCCCGCTTGTTTTGCAAATTTTACCAAACGTGGATCGGCTTCCAAAAATACACTAACCCGTTGCGCACTCTGCTTTAAATCCGCTATAATTTCTGTTAAAAAGCTCAAGTGCTTTTCGGTATCCCAACCGGCATTCGAAGTCAAGACATTCGGAGGATCGGGAACTAATGTAACCTGTTCTGGTTTAATGTCGTGTATCATTTTAATGAAATCCGGCGATGGGTAACCTTCAATATTGAATTCAGTGGTAACTACCGATTTCAAATCGTAAACGTCTTGATATCGGATGTGACGTTCATCAGGACGTGGATGCACAGTGATTCCTTCAGCACCCCAGCGTTCACAATCTTTAGCTACTTGAATTAAATCGGGATTGTTGCCACCGCGAGCATTTCGAATGGTAGCAAATTTGTTTATATTAACGCTGAGTTTGGTATGTCTTTTCATTGGATATTCAGTTGAACAAAAATACGGGGGAATTGTTGGCTATTCAGGGGTTCGACGATCTTTTTTTTCATCCAATCGTACTGTATCAAAACGTGGAAGTGTCGATCTAATTTTGCTTTTATACGAGCCGAAATGAATTGTCCCGATCCTGAAAACACCCGCGATGTCCAGTTTTGAGTAATGGATGGAATGCTGGCATAGTACAATTCATCTTGAGTCTGGAATTGCGAAAATTGCAGGAGAAAATCAGCCCATTGACTTTTGAATTTCCACACACACGAGCTGTAAAATCGGGGAGTTGATGAGAATGAGTCGCTGCATTGCAATTGGTAGCGAAATTCATGCCAGCGACTTAAAGCATGCGCCACTCCCCATTTAATTCGATGATTTTGAGGCTCCCAACGGATTTGAGTTGTGGATTTACGTTGGATTTTTCCGTCTAATGCCATCCCCCAATACGAAGATTCTTGGGTAGTTTGACGGATTTTCAACAACCAAGTGGAATTCAATTTCCAATCCAATCCTGCGGTTAATATGGCCTTTCCACGGTTGTAATAGGTATACGGCGATAATTCTATGGAGTAAAAATTCTCCGGCAAATGCTCCCATTTCCAGCCCCACTGAATATCGGAATTCCACAAATAATAGGCAGCCAAATATTTTGAAAAATAAGAACCATCCCAAGCCAATGAACCATTCCATTTTCCGCCTAGAAGTTGGGCCGTCGCCGCCCATTCAACATTGATTTCGTGATTTTTAAGTTGATTTTGAACTTTTCGGGGGATGGAATGTCGGTACAAACCCATTGATACATTAGAGGAGAAACTTGTGGAGTTGAAACCCAAGCTTTGAAATGCAACGGATTGGAAAACGGCGTTTTGACGAGAAATTTCGGTGGTTGATACATGGATTCCTCCCCATTGTTGTCGTTCGAAATAGCTCATAGAATCTCGAATAACCGCATCCAATTTTCGAAATCCAGCATGAGTAATGCCGTTCAATTGAAAGTGCTGAGTTCGAAAAATTTCGTATTGCATGGCCATCCCCCAAAACCCAACATCTTCATTGAATCCACCCACTCCTTGGATGCTCTGCAGAGAATATTGCCAACTTTCCATGGCGAACAATCTTCCCACGGGAAAAGGGGCTGTGCTCACATGTCCTTGGTTTTGCATCAAAACATATTTTCCCAAAATGAATGTTTTTAACGATTGATGGCTTCCGTTTTTTGCCTGATAGCGAAGGTATGAATTGGATAAATCGCCCCACTTCTCGTTCGGATCATTTTGAATGGCCAAACCCAAGGTGAGACGGGGATTTAAAGTAACTTTTAATTTCAAATAATGGGTTTGAGGAAGGGTATTTTGATTAATTGAATCTACCCCAAGCCCAACAGTTGAATCAGAGGGATTAATTGAATTTCTAGATGGAGGAATCATGGTATTGGGGATGAGGTACCTACCTTTATCCAAGGCGCTCCCTGCAATTAGTTGTATTTTAGTTGATGCAGATGGGTTGTTCTCTTTTCGAAATAGTTCATGTATTTGTACCTGTGATTCAAAATGAAAGTGTTTGGAAATCAATACTATTTTGGAAATAGGTATGCCGCATTGCAATAATTCTACAGCAGTTAAAAAGTCGCCATACCGATTTTTATGAGCGCGAATGGTGTCGATTTGCTGAATGGTTAAATTCCCCAATCGCATGAGTTGGGCCTTTGAACAATGATTAAAAGGAAGAAGTCGATTAAGAAATCGGCTTTCAATTTTTGAGGACTCCTCTGAATTGTTTATGCCCATCAAGTTTGAAGCAACAACCAAATTTTGTGATTCCAATTCCGACCAGAATTCCAGCTGCTCGGCAGAAGTATTTTCATTGAATATAACCGATTCGTCGATTTGCGCAAACAGGGTTTGAACAGATAAAAATGTGAGCAAAACTGTCACCAGCAAAATTATTCTCCTATAAAGCCTACCCAACAAAAGCAAACACGGATATATCATCCTACGGAATAGAATCTCTCCAAAATGGCCCTTTTGAAACAATATTTTTCGAGAACAAATCCCCTGCGACAGCATACCACTAAGCAGCATCACTCCCCAAGGCAACATACCATTACTAAAAACTACCATGGATCCCAGTATTAAATGTTTGTAATTCTCGATGGTATCTAATGGTTAGGCCCCAAATCGACTGATTTTGTAAACGACGATAAATCCCGAATCCCCAGCGATTGTAGTCATTGCGCAAACTAAAAGAACCCAGCCAAACCTCGTTAATGGGTAGGAAGCCTAAAATTTCTAAAAACTGGAAGTCCGAATGATTTTTCCAAAGCACTTGCATTGTAACTCCAGAGCTCCAATTTTTAGTAATAGAAATGGTTTGTCCTGGCAACCAAACGTTTCTCTTGCTGTTGGAATCGATTGAGTTTCCCCAAACAGACCCGCCAGATCCGGTGTTGCCCGAATTCTGACCGGAACCGGCACTCAATTTTGAATTTTCCAAAAAAATGCGATCAAATTCCAAAGAAACCGACAAATGCAATTGGGAATTCAGTTTGTAATCGCTGAAAATTTGCCCCTGAAATCCCCCGAAAAAGGGGAGGGAAACGTCCGGATTTTTGCCACTTTGAGTAGATGCTCCTTGTGAATTTCCCCATTGGGAAAAACCACCCAAAGCAATAGCTAATTTCCATTGAGAATTAAGTTGTAAACTTTGATCGGCTGAGAGCGAAACCGTTGCATAGTCGGGACTGCCGTTGAACTCAGTATGCAAGCGCGTATTTTTTCGGGGGATGTAGGATAAGCTGGATTCAAACAAATCGGTGCCCGTAATTGGCGATGCTAAGTACAATCGGAAGGGTGTAGATACAGTTCCTGGAGATTTGTACTGTGTTTGTTTGGCTGATTGGGGAATACCCGTAACGTTGGATGGATAATTAGAATGATACGAGTACGGGTTTATAGGAATATTTACCCGATGCAGCGACGTTTCTAAGCAGGTATTGATATTTGCGATTTGTGCAAAACAATTTTGACTTATCGCGAATATGAATACTGCTAAACGGGTCATTCCAGTTGATCTTTAAGTTTTAAAAGTTTGTCTTTGAAGTTTCTGAGCTGTTCGATCAATTCGGTGCGAGCGTCCTGTTGAAGCGGGTTTCGGCCCACTTTTTTCGACACATGCGCCAATCTCACGCCCTTGTTATGAGAAAGATACTGAATTTCTTTTAGCATTTCAATATCCCTCAAGGAGTAGATACGATCCCCCTTTTTGTTTTTCATGGGTTTAATTTGGGGGAAGTTTTTCTCCCAAAAACGCAAGGTAGAAGCATTCACATTTAACATTTCTGAAACTTCACCAATTTTAAAGTACTTTTTGGTGGGTGTGGTGTTGTTGCTCGAAAGTTCCGTGTTTTCTGGATTGCTCATGATGATGTTAATTTAGAAAGTTCCGTATTTTGGGTGGGATCAAATGGAAATGGATTTTATTTTTTCAGTATTGGAGTGTGATTTAAAACCCAAAAGTAGATTCATTGGATTTGAAATTCTCAAAAACTGAATTACAAAAATAATGATTTAGTCAAATCGATTGGCTTCTCTTTGTGATAATTCAAGCATACGAGCATATTCCTCATCGCTTAGATCGTTTCGGTAGAAGAACGCCGGATTCAGTGGATTGTCGTTTTTACGAACTTCGTAATGCAAATGTGGCCCTGTGGAGCGACCTGTACTTCCTACATAACCAATTAATTGACCGCGTTTTACTTTGGTGCCTGGTTTAACAGCAAAACGACTTAAATGGGCATACACGGTGGTGTATCCATAGCCGTGATTGATAATAATATGATTTCCATAACTCCAGCGTTCGCTTAATACTTTTGCTACAACTCCATCGCCGGTTGCATATACCTCGGTGCCCACTTCTGCGGTGAAATCCATTCCCCCGTGAAAAGAAAACGTGTGATAAAATGGATCCAACCGATATCCGAAACCACTCGCCATGCGCTTTAAATCTTTATTGGCAACGGGCATAATTGCGGGAATGGAATTCACCATTTGTTCGCGTTTGGTTATCAGTTTTTCTAACGTTGCATACGATTTATCTTGTTGCTCGCTGAGTAACTTGATTTCATCCAACTTTCTTCGCAGTAACACCAAGGCGCTGCCGTGGTTGAGTTTCATCAATTCGTGATAACTGTCTTCTTTTAGATTGATGGGTTTGGGTGGGGCTACACCGTAAATAGCTCGATAAATCTGAACATCTTTCTCCCTTAGGTCTTCCATGATGGCGTTCAAGTCTTCAACTTCACGCTGCATTTGTCGGAGTTGATTTTGCACTTTTTTCTGATCATTTGCCAGCGCTTTTTCATACGGTTCTGTAAATAACTGACTAAAAATCAAAGACAATGTTATGACCGATACAATAATTAAAGAACTTAAACCAATTGTACGCCAAACCACATACCGCCTATTGTCTGAAACTTTCTCAAAGCTCAAACTCTTAGGATTGAAGAAGTACTTGGTTCTTGGCATGGTGTATGGACTAAGTCTTTTGGAGGGATTCTACGAGAATTACAATTATACCAAATTAGGGTCAATTCGTCTTAATTTACCCGACAAAAAGGCGCTTTTTTAGTTGAAATATAAAATCATTCAACTGCTCAAAACGAAGAATCAGTAATGATTATTTTATTTTGAAAGTGCTTTTTTGAATACCTTGGATCGATTAACGTATTCATCGATGTTATTTTGAATCATGGGTTCTACGTTTTCGGGCAGAAGCGATTTTACCACTTTTGCGGGAATTCCCATCACCAAAGAATAAGGAGGGATAATCATACCAGCGGGAACAAGCGCATTCGCACCAATGATGCTGAATTCTCCGATTTCTGCATTATTCAATACCGTAGAATTCATTCCAATTAATACGTGGTGCGACAGTTTGGCTCCATGAACTATGGCAGAATGTCCGATTACACAATCATTTCCAATAATGCACGGATCGTCGGGGTCGGCGTGCAAAACGGCATTATCTTGAATGTTGGAGCGTTTACCAACCGTAATTTTATCGGTGTCTCCACGAAGAACTGCACCAAACCAGATGTTGCAATCATCGTTCAATTCGATATTGCCAATTACCGTTGCATTGGGTGCCACAAATACGGAATCTGGAATATGTACCGGAGTTTGTATACGATTCAACAGTTGTTGAAAATCAGTTTCGCTGAAGGAATTACTCATTGTTTTCAGATTTGTTGTGTGCAATCACTCCACACGTCCCCCCAAAAATAACTAAATTCGCAATCAATATGATAAAGGCGTTTCACAACATTTCAGTTTTATACGGGACATCCACTAGGGGCACATATAAATCGGGTAAGGATATGATGCAAATTGACACAATGGAGAATGCGTATATGCTTGTTAAGGATGGTATAATCATAGAAATCGGCACTGGAACACGCGCTCAACTGGAAAATCAATCGAATTGGCCAAATTTAACTGACAGTTCTACAAATTATCATGAAATTTCCAATTCATTCGAGAATAAAACATCCCCCGAAGGAACGTCTACAGAAAAAACTTCCCCCGAAGAACGAAATTCCGAGAAATTTACCCCCAACGATTCATCTTCAGAAATTGAATGGATTGACCTCAACGGGGCGGAAGTGATGCCGGGTTTGGTGGATTCGCACACACATATCGTGTTTGCGGCTCCTCGTCACGAGGAATTTGCATTGCGAATTCAAGGTGCTTCTTACGAAGAAATTGCTGCAGCAGGTGGTGGAATTTTGAATTCTGCTCAGAAACTTCGAGAAACTTCCGAAGATCAGTTGTTTGAAGATGCCTCCAAGCGCGTTAAATTGATGATGGAATGGGGCACTACAACTTTGGAAATTAAAAGTGGATACGGCCTTTCGGTTGAGTCAGAGTTGAAAATGCTGCGTGTTATCAAGCGACTAAAACAAACATTTCCGATTCGCATTCGGGCTACGTTTTTAGGGGCACATGCTTTTCCCATTGAATTCAAGAATCGCCGTGATGACTACATAGATTTGATTCTTCGCGATATGCTTCCTGCGGTTGTTGCGGATGATTTAGCCGATCATATTGATGTTTTTTGCGATGAGGGATTTTTTACTCCAGAGCAAACGGAGAAAATCCTATTGAAGGCTCAGCAATACGGACTTCCAGCTAAAATCCATGGTAATGAATTGGGGTTAACTGGCGGTGTACAAGTAGGTGTGAAAATGAATGCTTGGAGTGTGGATCATTTGGAACATTGTTCGGAAGTTGAGATGGAGCTTTTTAAACAATCCAACGGAAATACGATTCCTGTCGCGCTCCCGGGTACGTCTTACTTTTTGGGGATACCATATGCACCTACTCGCAAAATGATAGATTACGGTTTGCCTGTGGCATTAGCCACTGATTTTAATCCTGGTTCCAGTCCTGTGGCTTCCTTGCAAACTGTTTGTGCCTTGGCCTGTACTCAAATGAAACTGATGCCTCAAGAGGTTTTCCATGCAGTAACTTGCAACGCAGCAAGATCGTTGCGATTGGAGAATGAGGTAGGCTGTTTGGCGGTTGGAATGTCGGCAGATTTCTTAGTAATGAAAAGCAAAGATGCGGTAAAGACCATTCCCTACTACTTAGGACAAAATCAAGTTCAGCAAACTTTTTGCAGAGGATTAAATGTAGTAAATTGATTTAAAAGTCATTGTTGATTTAAAAAATCTTGTACTTAATGAACTAAATACGTATTTCTAACTTACAGGTTTTAAATAATTTTACTATTTTTGTTCTAAAATTCACATGCTTAGAACTTTAAATCATTTTCTATTCGTATTTGTATTGATAACTTTGTTTTCCTGTGAAAAGAATAATCCAAATAAATTGATTTACGATCAAATTGAGAAGGATATTAAAAATAACAGTTTAATTGAGAGGCTCGAGTATGTTGATGCAGATGGTGAAGTAAAAGATTTAGAAAGAACGGAGTCGGGAATTTCATTGAGTTATGGGTTGAAAGGTACAACCGATGTATTAGGTGATTTTCGATGTGGAATTGAAAGTATAGTAAGTGGTGATTTAAATAAAGATAAAATAGATGATAAACTGATTTTTTGTCGATTCGGAATAGGAGCATCAAACGAAGGATATTTTTATTTAATTTATTTGGGAGAGTTGGATGGTAATTATAAGTTTCTAGGTACTTTCGATGCTGGCGCAAGTATGTTGCCTCAATTAGAAGTGGATTATATTGAAGAAGGAAAAGTAGTATGTACATATTTTTACGTCAATAATGATGGAAGTACTAGTATGGAAGGCAGGGCTGGTCAAAGTGGAACTTCTGAAACGAGAAAATATCGCTTAAATGGTAGAACACTAAGCCGAATATATTAATACTCTCAGTACAAAGTCGAATTTCCTTTGGCAATCGAAATTGCACTTAATATTTTATGGTTCAATCGATTTTTTTTAATAGATTTAAATTAATCGATAATTGAATTTTTCTTTAAGACTTTTCAGCATTATTCTCTAAATTAAAATTTCACTTTTATTAATGACCTTGTTGCAACTTCTGCACTAAACTCTTAAATGATTCGATAAACGGAAGTGAGAATTCCTCAAACCGTTGTATTTTTGTAATAATAAATTTTTTTAATTATGCCTTATCCCGAAATGATGGTGGCTCCAATGAGAGCTGAGTTGACAAATAACGGTTTTACAGAGCTTAAAACAGCCGAAGAAGTAGAAAATGCCATGAATGGAAATAATGATACAACACTTTTAGTTGTAAATTCTGTTTGTGGATGTGCCGCTGGCTCTGCTCGTCCTGGAATATTGAAGAGTCTTGCTGGATCTAAAAAGCCAGCAAAATTATTGACGGTTTTCGCCGGACAAGACCTAGATGCTACCACTAAAGCACGCGAATACATGATTCCATTTCCACCTTCATCTCCAGCAGTTGCTTTATTGAAAAACGGCGAAGTGGTTCACATGGTTGAACGTCACATGATTGAAGGTAGAACTGCTGATATGTTGGCAGACAACTTAATGGCGGCTTACGAAGAGCATTGCTAAAATTAATGGCAATCGCTTACAATTTCGTTAAGTCCCGATGACAAATAAAAATTTCGATTGGGTTGATATAACAACTAATGTAGAACGCATCTGCCGTGAGGTAGGTGCGTTTCAGTTAATACACTGGAATCAAGTAAAATCCAGTGATGTTGAAATCAAATCAGCCAACCAATTAGTAAGTTTTGTGGATCAACAATCCGAACAGAAACTGATAGAGTCATTTTTACAGCTTATTCCTGAATCAACGATAATCGGTGAAGAATCATCCCCCGAAAACAGGATATTAGATGAACTTACCTGGGTTATAGATCCTCTTGATGGCACCACTAATTTTTTACACGGTTTGCCGGTTTTTAGCATCAGTGTAGCGCTTTTTTATCGGAATGAGCCTGTAGTTGCAGTAATACATTGTCCTGCACTGAACGAAACTTTCAGAGCAAGTGTTGGTGCCGGTGCTATGTTAAACGGACAGAAAATCTCTGTGGCGCAACACACTCAATTGGCAGATACCTTGTTAGCCACAGGATTTCCTTATTATAAATTCAATCAATTGAATGAGTATCTCGAATTGTTAAAAGAGTGCATGCAAACCACGCGCGGACTTCGTAGAATGGGTTCTGCGGCCATTGATTTGGCCTATGTGGCTTGCGGTAGGTTTGATGCATTTTTTGAGATGAATTTGAGTCCGTGGGATGTTGCCGCGGGAATTTTACTCGTGCGCGAAGCAGGAGGGAAAGTAACTGATTTTCATGGTACTGATAATGTGCTATTTAACAATCAAATCTTAGCAAGTTCGGATGTATTATACCGGGATTTTAGCGCTATGGTTTCAAAATATTTGTACTAATTCTTGTGTTTTTTTGCCCAATTGAATTGTTGGGCTTAATTTGCAGACATGGTCTGGGCCCTAGCCATATTAAAAGGAATCGGATACGGACTCATGTTGGGTCTGCTTAGTTTTGGTCCTGCTTTTTTTGCCTTAATCAAAGTCGGTATGCAAGGAGGCAAAACCGCGGGACTTAAAATGGCACTAGGTATATTCTTCAGCGATCTGATGGTGGCATTAGCCTGTTTTTTCGGTCTCTCGGATTTGTTTACAACCGAAGTATTTCAATTGGGTTTTTCAGCTTTTGCCGCTTTTGGAATCATGTTTATTGGAATCAAAGGAGTTTTGGTTCGATACAAACATTTTATTGAAAATATTCAAAAACCCATGGCTTCGAATACCAATATGATTCGCGGTTTTGTGCTTAATTTATTGAACCCTTTTGTAATCTTGTTGTGGGTGGGTATTTTAGCATCAATCTCTGTTGGTCACAACATAAAATCCGACGATAAATACACCATTTTGGTACAAATGCTCTCTATTTTACTTACGGTCTTCAGTTTGGACTTAGGAAAGGTTTATTTAAGTGATTATATCGGTAAAAAATTGAATTATCGAATATATTATTTCTTCAATCGTTATGTGGGTTATATCCTGATTTCGATTGGAGTGTACTACTTATACCATTTCATAAAACTGTTGATTCATTGGATTTTTTAGCACAAAATATCAATATACTGCTCAATATTGTTTTGGCTTTAATCATGTTGGGTTTGGGAATCGGCTTGAAAAAGCAGGATTTTCAACATCTATTTGATCAACCTAAGTCCTTAGCCATTGGGTTGTTTGCTCAAATGGTAATCTTGCCATTGTTTGCGTTTGTTTTGGTTTACGACGCTAATCTGTCGCCAGAATTTAAAGTGGGTATAATGATCTTATCCATTTGTCCTGGAGGAGTTACCTCGAATTTGGTCAGTTATTTTGTAAAAGGGAATGTGGCACTTTCCGTGTCATTAACCGTACTTAACGCCCTTTTAACACTGTTTACGATTCCTATTTTGGTTAATATTTTCTTGGGATATTTTTTCGAGGGAAGCCAACAATTTGATGGGGTTAAATTACCGGTTTTGGGCACGATGATCAGTATTTTTATGGTAACGGTGTTGCCTGCGGCCATTGGAATGTTGCTACGAGTTCAATTAGGACAAAAAAGAGTAGTTAAAATCCAGAAATACATCAATATTATTTTACCTGTTTTACTCGTATTGGTTTTTGGATTTAAATTTTTGGGAAATACGGGAGAGAGTAACGATTTTTCAACCGAAATAGGACTTTTAACACCCATGGCTATAGGATTAAATGTCGGATCCATGATTTTGGGTTTTCTTGTGGGTATTCCTTTTAAATTGTCGTTTAAGAATCGAATCACCATTGCGGTAGAAGTGGGATTACACAATACAGCCTTGGCTTTATTGGTTGCAGGCGAAAAACTGGGGTCGACAGAAATGGAAAAACCGGCTTTGGTATATGCCATGTACTCATTTTTTGTTACGTACCTAATTAGTTATTTATTGGTACGAGGCAGATACCAATTTTTAAAGAACAAACGGAGGTAGTATAAAATTGCCATAATTGATTGAAAAATAGTACTTTGGCTTGAATTAGATTGTCAAACAAACGGAGGTAGTGTTGTTTAGTCGCAATTGATTGAAAAAGAACACTTTGGTTGGAATTAGATTGTTAAACAAACGGAGGTAGTAGTATTTAAAGGTGTCCGATTGTGACCGAATTATTTGAATTTATTCGATTTGAACTAAAAGTGCTTCATTTGAACTTGCAAAATTGTCCTGCCCAAAAGAATTTAATTCTATTTTTAGGACATACTTGGAAAATCTCTACAACCTATTAATTTTCGGTTGGCTCCAAAACATTAAAGAAATCCGAAAGCTCATCAACAATAACTTCGGGAACGAGATCGTAAATGGGTTCATTGCGTTCAAGCATATCTCGAATTTGAGTTGCGGATATATCAATCAATGGTGCATCATACCAAATAGCTCCAAAAGGCATAGGTTCACTGGGTTTGGTATATCGTGGGCGTGCATAAACATGCAATGGACACAATTGGGCTAATTTTTCTGCATTTTGCCACGTGTGAAACGATATTAGGTTATCTGCACCCATAATCAAATGGAACTGGTGTTCTGGGTAAATACGGTAAAAATGTTGAACGGATCGATAAGTAAAACTGGGTAGTCCCAATTGAAATTCTTCGTCGCTACATTGCATAAATGGCAGATTCTGAATAGCCATTTTAACCCATTTAAGTCTTAATTCTGCAGGAATAAGTGTTTCTTCATTCTTGTGCGGATTGAGCGGTGATGGAACAAACCATACTTCGTCAAACTGCCCGTGTTCACGAATATATTCAGCAACTTGAATATGCCCCACATGTATGGGGTTAAATGAGCCGAAGTACAATCCAATTTTCATTATTTATTATAAAAATCCAAGACCAACTTTTCACAAGTTTGAAGGGTATCCTCCAAAATATCGTTAACCACTACTACGTCGTATTGATTTTCAAAACTCAATTCGTAATTGGCTTTTGCTATTCGTTCTTTCAGTTGATGTTCCACTTCGGTGCTTCTTTTGGTTAATCGTTCCATTAATACTTCAACGCTTGGAGGTCGCAAGAAAATGGCTAAGGCTTGTTCAGGGAATTTTCGTTTCAAATTTAATCCTCCCTTTACATCAACATCGAATACTACCATTTTGTTTTCAGCCCAAATACGATGTACTTCACTCCATAGAGTACCGTATAGAATTCCAGCGTACACTTCTTCCGATTCTAAAAACTCGTTATTCTCAACTTTGGCACGAAAATCTGATTCAGTTAGGAAGTAATATTCTCTACCATGAACCTCGCCTGGACGAGGAGCGCGAGTGGTGGCACTCACGGAAAAACCCAATTTATCACCCAATGTTTCCATCAGATATTTAACCACTGTGGTTTTACCGGATCCTGAAGGGGCAGAAAAAATCAGTAATTTATTCAATTTTAGATAGTTTAATAAAAAGCAATTTTGCAATTCTTAATTACAGTTTCATTATCCTCACAAAGAGATAAAAGCCATAACCGTTTAATACAACACTACTTTCGTTGTGCAAAGTTCGTTGTTTTGTTTGAAATTAACGATATACACTCCCTTGGGCCAGTTTTCAGTTTGAATCCATTGAAATACACTAAAACCACTATTAAGTGTTTGTTGGTGAATTAATTGACCCGTAGTACTTCGGATTTCTATCTGTCCATCTTTTGCAATTTTTGCAAATCTTTCTGGAATCTCTACGGCAAATCCTTCGGATGTAGGGTTGGGATATGCGTGTAACTTTCCTTCGCTCTGAGTAATTTCATCGGAGTTTAAGTAGTATCCAACGGTAAAATCGAACCGCAATTCCGTCCCAAAATCAACGGGAAACGACTTGAAGAGCGTACCGGAATAACCATTTCTCAATTGAATGGATCCGGTTCCATCCTGGGTATTGGCCCACCAACCCAAACCATCTTTATTTAGCGGATAACTGGATGGAGCAGCACCCGTATCGGATAAATGGAAAGTGTAACAACCTGTGGGAAGAGATACGGTATCTCTATAAATGGTTTGAGCTTTGGTAAATCCATTTTTTTCAAAGAACACCTTGCCTTCGGCATCTAAGAATCGATAACTATTCTCGGTAGGAGCATTATTGGTCTTAAAAACTACAATGATTTTATCCGATCCTAAAGGCGTGCGGGCAGGCATTGTTACTTGCATGCCATTGTTGGATAAATCTTGGTCTATTTGCTTGTTTACCTTAGTTATAACCGCTTGAAATTTATTGGAAACCGGCGTCCAATCCATCCCCCAAGGCAAACGAATTTCTTTGGTTTCGCCAAAAGGGATCACCCCGCTCCATGTGTGTTTGCTCTGTTTTCCTCCAACAATACCGTATTCGAATTCCAAATAGTTAATGGTTTTTGAACCGGTGTTTTTGACCCGGATTAACGGATCTCCACACGATGGATTTAAGCGTGCGTATTGAGGATGATTATTGGGTTTTAATATTTCTTCCAATTGAGCATCCGTTTGATACGTGGGATCTGCTAATTCTAAAATGTAGGCGCCGATGACATAATTCGAGCTACCCCCAGTTCTCACATAAGAATCCATGTCAAGATCAAATTCATGCCATCCCGTGTCTAAATTTTGAATGTCAAAATTGTATTCTAGAACGGATTGCCCTGGACACCAACCGGATCGGTCGTACAACCAAGTGCCATTTTGAGGATAAACCGGATTCAATCCACAATCATCGCGCCATACCCACGAAGTATCTACGACGGTTCCATCAATATTTAAGTATCTTCTACGGGGACAGAATTCCGCACAATTGTCAGGTTGGTCCATTCCGTGTCCCGTTTGTATAATTTTAATTCGGGTAGTTGTAGCTTTGGGATTGGATTTCCAACGAAATTCAGGTACTCGAGCGTCGAATAAAGAATCATTACCATAAGGTGCAGAAACAAAGTACATTCTATTTAAACCGAGTACTTCTTGAATGGATGGACCTTCAAATAGGGTAAAGTTTAACGTAATTAACCAACCTCTTCCGTTGCGCGCTTCATAACCGGAATGTTGATACCAAATTTCAACGGAATCCCTCAATAATGATTGGAAATCGGTAATATCAAATTTCCATGTATGTTTCCAAGATGAATTGAAGCCCAAACCATAGGGAGTGATTAATCGCATGATTTCCCAACCCAAACTGTCATTGAATTTGCCACGTCGTTTACCAATTCGAATATGATTGTTGTAATCCCATTCGCCGCAAGTCATACCGGGAGGACATTGAAATGTTAATTCGGCAATGACTTTTTGGTAATTTCCTGTGGATGGAAATTGTCCCCAGCCGTAATAATCGGTTACACCCCTTGATGGATCTGTTTGAATCAGTACTTTATTATGTGTAGTAACTTGAACAGAATCGCTAAATTGGGCAAAGGTAAAAGTTTGAAAACTAAAGAAAAGTAGGAATAAAAATCCGGATATAATCGATTTTTTCGGAGAACCAGAACTTGACATTTTTCAAATATACACAAGTCTAAATTACCTCGAACATTTCGTCGGCGGTTTTTCGGACTTTTGGTGCAGATGCAAGTATATCAATGGCTGAATCCCGTTTACCAATGGCCAATACAACAGAAGATGTAAGTTTTTGGGCTGATAAATTGAGGTAATCATCCAATAGGTCGTGTTTGAATCCTTCCATAGGGGTGCTATCCACGCGCAACATGGCCGCTGATGACATGGCCATTCCCAGAGCGATATAGGTTTGTTTTTTTGCCCAATCGATAAATTCTGTTGCCGACATGCTTTTGGTGAAATTATGGATATTTCTTTTGAAACCTTCCAGTTCCTGAATGGGCTTGTTTCGAGTTTGAGAAATACGGTTTATGTATTCGTCGATTTGTGAATCCGTTAATTCGGTGAAAGCAGCAAACACGAGGATGTGACTGGCTTCAACACTTTGGGGTTGATTGTTGAATATGGATTTGATTTCTTCTCTTTTTTCTGGGGATTCGATACGAATAACCTTAAACGGCTGTAATCCCAAAGAAGTGGGAGTTAAGCGTATGGTTTCCATGATTTGCTCCAACTCAACTTCGGGGATGGAAATGGTTTTATATCGTTTTACGGCATACCGCCAGTTTAAAGCTTCTATGATGTTTGGCATTCTACTCTGCAAAACAAATGATTAATCAAGTTGTTTGCAAACACACTTGTTTTTTTTGTGAATGAACGAAAAATATGGTAAACCTGCCGTTTATAAAGTATACCTTTGTTATACTTTTTTTAATTGAATTTACTTTGAGTTGCCTGAATATTAAATAATTGATTATTAAATATTACAGGTAAATTAATAAGCGAATAACAGTCCCAAATTAAGCTCTCTGATTGGTTTTGGGGTTGGGCGTTTAAAAATGTTCAGATTTCAATTAAAAAACCTAGAAAAAGAAATTTATACAGATCTAAATATGAAAAAAGTACTCATTGCTATTGGAGCAATCCTATTAATTTTTGTTGCAGTTTATGCATTTAACGGTGGATTTAGTAAAGCAGATGTTCGCATGCAACATCAAAATGAAATGTTAATTGTGGGTATCGACCACAAAGGTGCGTATAAAAACATTGGAGGAGCATTTGATAAAATGACCAAAATCAAAGAATCATCCAAACTGGATTCTGCCATTTTTGTAGGAGTTTATTTCGATGATCCTAAAACCGTAGCCGAAGATTCATTAAAGAGTTTTGCGGGTTTTACAGTTCCCAACATGGAGACCGGTACTGCAATTTGTAAAAGCAATCCAGGCTGCTACATTCTTCCCATTGAAGAAGGAGAAGCGTATGTTTGCGATTTAAAAACATCGGGAACATTATCCATGATAATAGCGGCTATGAAAGCCTATCCAGCTTTAGGCGAAGCCGCTGAAGGATTATCATCTAGTAAAAAAGTGACCCATGTGTATGAAATGTACTTGGATGGCTTTACTCGTTTTGTGATGCAGTTTGAATAATCTCTATTCAAGTTTTATTTAGCCAAAATAGCTGAATTTTGGTACTCTACTGTTACTCAATGTAATAAATCATTTTAATATTAGGATTTAATAAATAAATAATTAATATTTGATATTAGTTAATTATTTATCCTATGAAAAGAATTTTACCAATTTTAAGTTTCCTAGTTGCTGGAATCCAAGGCTTTGCACAAAGTACGGCCTTACATTTAGATGGTGTTAATGATTTTGTAAGTATCTCCAATAAGAGTAGCTTAAATGGACCATCAAAAATCACCATTGAATCGTGGGTATATGTAGATAACTTCAACAGTTCACCCTGCGGCGATTGTGCACCTGTGGTTTGGCAACAAGACAACGCGTATCGTTTTGGAACGGGAAATGCTCAGGGAATTCACTTTACATTAACTGGAAGTTCAGGTTCTCAATCTCTAAATATTTCAAGTGCGCTAAAAGCCAATACTTGGCACCATATTGCAGGTACATTCGACGGCAGCAAAATGAAAGTTTATGTAGATGGTGTAGTCAAAGATTCCACCACCACTTCGTTCTCTTCCATTAATTACAAATCAAGTAATACGGCGGTTTGGATCGGCGATCCTGTAACGGGTTATGGTGGAATTTTAGAAGAAACTCGAATTTGGGATTATGCCCGAAGTACTTCCCAAATAAATGATGGAATGTACCGCAAATATCCGGATAGCGAAACGGGATTGGTGCTACAATTAAGCTATGAAGATGGAATACCCTATAAAAATAATTCAACCGTTACAGGGGTAATTGATAATTCTCTAAATTCAAATGATGGGTTATTGAATAATTTTGCATTAAAGGACTCTGCCTCCAATTTTGTATTGGGTAGATCCTATTGCGACACCACCATTTATGCTTCCATGAAACTATGGGTTTGCGATAAATACACAGCACCATCAAAGAAATGGTCCACTACCGTTTCGGGTAAATTTAATGATACAATTATGTCCTATCGCGGCTGCGATTCAGTAATCACCATTGAAGTAAATATCAAGAAGTCAACCGGTTCAATTTTGTATTTTGCTCAATGTGACTCGGTGAAATCTCCATCAAATCCGAATATGTATTACAAGAAAAGCGGTAAATTCATGGAGCGAATTAAAAATGCTGCAGGTTGTGATAGTTTAATTACCGTAAATGTATTGATCACTAAACCGTCATATACCGAATATTCATATTCGAATTGCTACAGTGTAACCCTGAAAAACGGTAAAACGGTTACGAAATCAGGAACTTATATTGATTCTTTTGTGGGTTTCGGGGGATGTGATAGCGTGATAGTTCATAAAGTTACCGTGAAAGAACAAACCTATGCGAAGCAGAACTTGGGTATATGCCGTTTTGTGGTATGTCCCACAAACAAAGACAAAGTATTTAAAAAGGAAGGAATCTACTACGATACAATTAAAAACAGTATTGGATGTGATTCGATTATTGAATATAACGTTAAATCAAGTTCTACATCAGGTTCTGCCAAAATAGTGGCTTGCACTCAATATAAGAGTCCTTCAGGAACCTATACTTGGAAATCGTCTGGTACATACGGAGATACATTAGTTGGAGGGAATAAAGCGGGATGTGATAGTTTTATTAGCATTGATTTAACCATCATTAAACCTGTTAATGAGAATTTAAATCCCATTGGTTGTGGAGTGTATGTTTCGCCTTTAGGGAAGAAAATATATGCCTCTGGTACATATAACGAAACATTAAAATCAAGTTTAGGTTGCGACAGTATTAAATATACCTTGAATGTAAGTATTGTAAACGTAAATGTTCAAGTAACTCGCGATTGGAATACGCTAATCTCTTCGGCCACCGCTGCTTCGTATCGTTGGTTAGATTGTAAGAATTCACTTTCGTTTATAACGGGTGAAACAAATAAGGAATTTACACCAACAGCTTCAGGACAATTTGCGGTGGAAGTTACCCAAAGTGGCTGCATAGATACATCAGCTTGCGTAACTTTTGCATGGACAGATGTTATTAAGCCTTTGAAGGCAAGTGTAAAATTAATGCCGAATCCTAATTCAGGACGTTTTCAATTGGAATTAGATCAACCAATAAGTAACGTTCATGCACAGATTTTCGATGTTAATGGGAAATTGGTTTGGGAAGAAAATTGGCAACAATTATTAAAAAAGGACGTATCATTGGATTTGGTTGCAGGACTTTATTTTATCCGATTGGATTCGGCATCAGGAAGTTGGATTGATAAGTTGAAAGTAGAGTAAGCATTTAAGTTGAGTAAATATGAAAAATAGAGTAAGCATGTAAAGTTGAGTAAATATGAAAAATAGATTAAACATGTAAATTAGAGTAAGCATATAAAGTAGAATTAACGCGCATAGGTTAAATGTTAGGTTTATGATATAAAGTAAATCCGGGTATTTATTTAAGAGTAAATGTAAGTTTATAATACGTATAGCGGCTCCGGAAACGGAGCCGCTTTTTTGTGCAAGAACGATGAATGGCACGGTATTTGTTAACGGAAAGTTAATAGGTGCAAAAAGAATGAAAAAAGCAATATGGGTAATGTTGGTTACCATTGGATTAATAGGAAGTAGCAGAGGTCAAATGGCCATTGCGGGCGGGATTTTCGCTGAAAATCCAACTCGATTTAATGGTAGAATGATCACAGTAAAGAATATTCGCATAAATTTCAATTCTCAAAATTCCATTTCGGGTGCCGTACCGTCCGTAAATCCACCAAGTGGAAATGTGAATAACGGTTCCATTGGCGGAGCAAGTTCAACCATGCAGCGATGCAATCCACCCAGAGGGTTTAAAATATTGGATGTAGAATTCATAGAAAAACCCGAATTTGAAAGTTGTTTTTTTATTGCGGA
>JACCDQ010855910.1_pt1 | contig 20849 bp, 17 predicted proteins | sample 7446031 | NCBI WGS metagenome assembly JACCDQ01 (sample SAMN15323442, study PRJNA562643) | freshwater metagenome | isolation source: river surface water | place: USA:Blue River Watershed | collected 2017-08-17
AGAGAACCTTCAATGATCGCTTTTTCTTCGGGGGTTAATCCATAAAGTTGATAGACAATTTCATCAATTAGGCGATCGCAGTTTTTGAGTTGGGTTTTAATCGGGAGCAATGTATTTAAGCTATTTTGGTACTCGGTTTTGATGCGGGTATGATCTTGGCGAGAACTGGGATCAATTTTGATTAGTTTTTTGTTTTGATTAAGGATAGCAATTAAACCGTCGAGGTCAAGGGCGGGATCAAGGGTGGTTTGTTTGCTGTAGTCACCAAGATAATTTTGAATTTTACTTTTATTTTTAAGATTGGCAATAGGACAACCGATTAAACTTTCTAACCATTCTAAAAAGCCTTTCATTTCGGTTTGTTTTTGTTGATTGAGGGCAATCATCTGTTCGGCAAGGTGGGCTAAAAAGTCGTGAATTATATCGGCTTCTTCGGGTTCTTGGTTTAAATGGTGTTGGCATTGGGAGAGAATGGGCGCAAGGTCAAAGTTAGTTTGATAGGTTTGATAAAGGTTAATCAGGTTTTCTAATCCTTGTTGACGGAGAGCTCCTGGAGTTGTGAAGTTAATTTTACGAACAGGAATTGGCTTTAAATTAATAATTTTTACCTGTGCAAAAACCTTACCCTCTTCAGGACATAAAAATTTGTACACAGTATTGATCGCTTTTGAATTAAGAAGTGCTACTAAAAATTTTAAATTTACGGATGGATTCGGCTTAAACAAGTATAGAGAATCAATTAAAAAAAGACCATCAAAATCAATACAAGAAATAATTTCACTAGCTGTTTGCCTAATGAGTAACTTGGGAGAAGAACTTAATAAATTTTCATCTGTGTTACTCCACATTTGAGACTTCTCAAAAATAAGATATAAATTAGGCCAATCAACAATATACTTATCAATGTCCTTGCCCCTCACTACTTTTTTAGACAAAGGATGAGACGAATTATTTACAACCCACTTTTCATTTTTTCCAGTGCATACTCCTTGATAAAATTCTCCTAACTCTTCTAATGCTTGAGATTTTAGCTGCATTCGACGAAAAATATTTAAAAATTCGATACTAGTACTCCATTGGTGAAATGCAATTCCCTGAAATAATGATTGTTCAATTATTTTAAAATTATCGTTGTTAAATATATCATTAGGATTACTATTTTTTGGTGCATCAAAGATTTTTGTTTGATTAGTTTCTGACCATGAATTTTGAAGTATAATAATAGCATTACCGCCTGTTTCTGCTTGAGTAAAAACATTTTTAAGTTTGACAATTGATAGTACTGATAAATTCTTGTTGATAAATTCTCTCAACTTTTTAAAATAGAAATTGTGTAGAATTGTTGCCGGATAAATAAAGCCTTGAAAACTCTCTCTTTTTAGAAAGGATATAGCCTTTTCCATCATCAAGGCAAAGGTGTTTGGTGCATATTCAGAAGAATTAGAAAAGTGTTTTAAATAAAAGTTAAATTCATCTTCTGATATTTCTTGATAAATAGTAAAATCAGATTTTCTTCCTTTATTTTTTTTCGCAAATACAATATAAGGAGGATTACCAATTACCGCATCAAACCCAGGATTTTCAGCCCAATTCGCATTTTCTAAATCAATAAACACCTCTGGAAATTCTAAATCCCAATGGAAAAAATGCTTTTCTGTGTATAATTGACACGCTTTTTCCAACACCTGTAAATCTGCTTTACTCATCTTAGCCGTATTAGGATTAATCAAATCTTGACCCAAACGCGCCAATAAATCCTTAGCCTGTTTCACTCCAAAAAACTGCGAAACATACACATCCAATAATTGCTTAAACGGTTTCGCCGCAGAATCAAATTGCTTAAATAACCGCTCACTTTGCTCCACTTCCGCAAACGTTGCATCACTTAAAACACTCACCCCTCGCATAATTTCTGCCGCCCGCAATAACCCCACAAACGGCCCCGTTAACAAATTAAACTGCACCGCATTACCATTTTTCTCCTGGGACATTGCCAATTCAGCCTCCTTCGCTGTCGTCCCAATTAACGAATTACCACAGCGTAAATGATGATCCAAAAAACTTAATGGTGCGCCCACCGTAAACGAATGTAACCATAAACTAACCTTCGCTAATTCCACCGCCATCGAGTTTAAATCCACCCCATAAATACAGCGTTTCATCACCACCCGTTGTAATAATTGCGTCGGTTCCAAACGACTCGGATCAAGGCGAATCCCCTGCTGTTGTAAATTATCAATAATACTTTGCCGCATCTGATCCAACATCTTTAAAATCGGATTATAGTCAGGATAACGGTTTAAAATTTGGATTAACTCATCCGTCAAAAAATCTACCGCCTCCACCAAAAAATGACCACTCCCCATCGCCGGATCACAAACCTTAATATCCAATAAAATAGCCTGGGCTTGACGATCCAAAATCCCTAACTGTCGGTCAATAGCTCGCAAACTTTCTAAACTTAATCGCTGATCATTTTTCTGTTGCTGTAACTCACCGATTTGAGTCATCAAAACCTTGAACTGCTGTTCCCGATTTTCTAAAATAGGCTTAAGCGTATGACTGACAATATATTTAACAATATAATCTGGCGTATAATAAGACCCCGAAGCCTTTCTTTCTCCCTTATCATTTTCTAGGTGAACTTGACCCGTTTCAGCAGAATCAATGATCAAACGATATTCCAATAACCCCTCATAAATAGACCCTAATTGACGTACTCCCAAAAAACCATAATCAATCGCTTGACCCTCAAAACGCGCCAACTTATCAATCACAGGAGCTAGGATTGCATCCGTTAACTGATAACGCTGTAAAAAATAATTAGGATTAAATTGGCTATTTCTGTCACTTAGCCCCCCTGGCCCCTCAACTTTGGGGGGAATAGAAACCGCATTTAACCTTTTGTCTTCGTTGTTGTTAGGAGAAATAAAGGTAGGTAAGTCCCCCAGCATTGGAGGATTTAGGGGGCTTTCAAAATAAAATAAACCGCCATTATAACGGGGAACTTCTAACGCCGCATCACCTTGATCAATCGTTTTAAATAACTCAATTAATTTCTGATAAATAAAAGCCTTAGAACTGAAAGCTCTTCTTTGATCAATTTTAACCGCAACTTCTTGAGCCAAATTAATTAAACTATAACTGCGGTAATCCCGATCCATCGGCAATAAATTACGAGCCTCTGCATAAAACAAAAATAATAACTTATACAAAAAACATAGAGTTGCTTCATAAACTTGATCCGCCTTAACATCTAAACCTTTGCGTTTCCCCTCCGCAACAAAACCCCCTGCCAACTGGGAAAAAATCTGCTCAAATACCAAGCTTTTTAACTCATTGCCTACCCGTGTCGCATAGGTAGCACTGCTTTCCCTCACTCGCTCCAAAAAATTACGACCTTGACTATCCGCTTCAAACGCTTCCCGTCGAAAAAATAACCAAAAATATTTAAAATCTTCTAAATCATCCGACTCTAATAACTCAACTAAATCCATCGGATAAAATTCCGTTGCCGTTGATGATGCTAACCGATAATATAAACGCCACTCTCGCCCATTCGTTAAAATACCCCAATTTACCCCCGTCCCAATTAAATAACTGGCAATTTGAAACGACGGATTTGTATTTTTATAAATATCCCGTTGATCATTACTTGATACCTTACTTAAGGGCCGCTCCCAATATTTAGCCTCGGCGATCGCCGCTACCTGTTGATAAAAAACCGTCTCATTATTTTGGTCTGGATAAGCCGCTAATTTTTGACTTTCATTAACAAATAAAGCATAATCAGGTCGTTCAGCCCCTCCTTTTCCCTTCGTGATCACCTGGGGAATATAACTAAACCCTAGAATATTTAGCACAGGTTTAATAAACTCCTCTTCCGTTTGGGCTTCATTCCAACTCGATAAAAGAGCTTTTTTGGCTAGATATAAACCCTTTAATCGTTCAAAAATAGGACTCGGATCTAACTGCCATTCAGGAGACTCCGGCAAATGAAACTTTAAATAATGGCTTGAAAATAATGGCTTATTGAGATTTTGCATAAAGATTTTCACAACTTATTTAAAACTTACAACCGAGGATGGGACTGCATCAAACGTTTGACCTGTTCTGCATGGTAAGAACTACGAGTTAAAGGGGAAGAAACTACCTGTAAAAAACCTAATGCTTGGCCCCAGGTTTCCCAGACGGCGAATTGTTCGGGAGTAATAAAACTTTCTACCTTCAGATGCTTGGCCGTCGGTTGTAAGTATTGACCAATGGTTAAAATATCGCAGTTCACAGCCCGTAAATCAGTCATTACCTGTCTCACCTCCTCATCGGTTTCCCCTAGACCGACCATAATGCCCGACTTACTATAAATTTTCGGAGATAATTCCCGCGTTTTTTGTAATAACGTCAGCGATCGCTGATAATCCCCCTGGGGACGCACCCGCCGATAGAGTCGCGGCACGGTTTCGGTATTGTGATTTAACACTTCGGGTTCCGCCGCAATAATCGTTGCCAGGGCCTGCCAATTACCGCAAAGATCAGGAATTAAGACTTCAATGGTCGTTTGCGAAGAAACAGCACGAATTTCCTCAATACACCGTACAAACTGAGACGCACCCCCATCCGCTAAATCATCCCGATTAACCGCCGTAATCACCACATGACCCAACTGCATCCGTTTGACGGCTTCTGCCAAGCGTAGGGGTTCCGTCGGATCCAGAGCCTGGGGCTTTTTCTCAAAATCTATATCGCAGTAGGGACAGGCCCGCGTACAAGCTGGCCCCATAATTAAAAATGTGGCGGTTCCTGCCTGAAAACACTCGCCAATATTGGGACAGGAGGCTTCTTCACAGACGGTATTTAAGGCTAAGTCCCGTAAAATGTCTTTGACCTGACCGACCCGTTGCCATTGGGGGGCTTTTACTCTTAACCAGGCGGGCTTAACTGTCACCTTCACAGACTCCTATTTGCAGAATGCCTTGATTTTAACAAATTTGACGGAGCATACCGCTTGGATCACATTGGAGATGACCAGCCCTGGCGATGATCATGATTCAGCAATTATGCGCACATTCAACCGCGACAAGATTCGCTCCCGTTCAGGTATTCCTGCAAGTTCAACAGTTTCTTCTGGGATCAGAAAAAGAGATTTGTACGATCAATCAAGACATCAAGACGTAGTTGAAGGGGTAGAATCGGAAACGAAAGGCTTTTTCCCGGTTCACCGTGTGACTATACATTGGGTGAGAGTGTTGAGCCTGAATCAAAAAAGCCGTCCTAAAGGCTTGTTCGGAGCCTGTCGAAGGGACGGGGTTTCCAACTCATTTTTCCGATGACAAAATATGCCCTTGTGCATGAATGGTTGACCCCAAAAGCCACCGGGGGTTCTGAATTGGTTGTCCAGGCTATTCTTCAACAGATGGAGGCCGATCTGTATGCCCTCATTGATTTTGAGTCCGTTAACCCAGCCAGTTACCTCTTTCAGCGTACTATTGGGACAACGTTTTTACAGCATTTCCCCTGGGCTAGCAATGGAGTCCAAAAATATTTACCTTTGTTGCCCCTGGCGATCGAGCAATTAGACCTAGGCCATTACGATGTGATTTTGTCCTCTTCCCATGCAGTGGCTAAAGGGGTTTTAACTAGCCCCCATCAACTACACATTTGCTATTGTCATACGCCGATGCGCTATGCCTGGGACTTAACCTTTGAATATTTACGTAGTAGTCGTCTAGGGCAAGGATTACCCGGAATTTTTACCCGCTACCTGCTTCATCAACTCCGCCAATGGGATGTCATCTCCGCCAACCGAGTAGATTATTTTATTGCGAATTCCCATCATACCGCCCGGCGAATTTGGCGATGTTACCGTCGAGAGGCCCAGGTTATTTATCCCCCGGTAAATATTGAACGGTTTCCCTTCCAGTCCCAGAAGCGGGATTTCTATCTAACGGTTTCTCGGCTAGTGAGTTACAAACAAGTGCGATTAATTGTGCAAGCCTTTAATCAATTGCGTCTTCCCCTGGTGGTCATTGGTGATGGCCCTGAAATGCCTCTCTTACAAAGTTTAGCCCAATCCAATATTCAATTATTAGGCAATCAGCCCAACGCGGTGGTAGAAAAATATATGGCCGAGGCAAAAGCCTTTGTCTATGCGGCCTGCGAAGATTTTGGGATCGCCCTAGTAGAAGCCCAGGCCTGTGGCACTCCCGTTATTGCCTATGGGAGAGGGGGGGCCCTTGAAACGGTGAAGGATTTACGGCACAATAACGGCAACGGAACCGGATTGTTTTTTTCTGAGCAAACGGCTACTTCCTTAGTGCAAGGTGTTGAAACTTTTTCCCAGTTTGAACATCAAGTTAATCCAGAGCGTTGTCGCCAACAAGCGATCCAATTCTCGACGGAAACCTTTGCAAAGTCTTACCAGGATTTTGTGGAGCAGTCCTGCCAAGCTTTTTTCTCCTAAAGCTTGGGCGAAATTTTCCCTTGTCGAGCCGTTTTTGTCCATTTGGGTAATCTGGCTTTATGATGGGGGCTATGTGGTGTGATGTGATGTGAAGGAGTACGATGACTGCGAATAGCCGATTGATCCCCGTCAAGGCTGCCCAGGCTTTGATACGGCGTGGGGTCGCTCCTGTGTTTTCTCCTAAACGCTATCGAGGGTCTTGGATTGAGGCTTTAGATGGGGCGATCGCCAAACGATGGTTTGATATTGTGTTTTCTTTGACGGTATTAGTGGTCTTTTCGCCGCTTTACCTAATTTTGGCAGTGTTAATCGCGGTGAGTTCTCCTGGCCCGATTTTCTACATTCAGCAACGGGTGGGCAAGAATCATCGGCTGTTTAACTGCATCAAATTCCGGACCATGGTCATTAATGCCGACGAAGTCCTAGAGACTCTATTGGCCAAATGTCCTAAGACGCGGGAAGAATTTGAACGAGATTTTAAACTGCGTGATGATCCTCGGATTACTTGGATTGGCAAATTTTTGCGATTAACCAGTCTCGATGAATTTCCCCAGTTTTGGAATGTGTTGGTGGGGGACATGAGTGTGGTTGGGCCTCGCCCTTTGGTTCCTGAAGAGCTCCACAAGTATGGTAATCGGATTAATCGGGTTTTAACCATTCAGCCGGGGTTAACGGGATTGTGGCAAGTGTCGGGGCGTAATGATATTCCCTATCCCCAACGGGTACAAATTGATGCTTATTATGTAAATTACCGCACCTTTTTGTTAGACCTCTGGATCATTATCAAAACCCTAGGGGTGGTTATTTTTCCCGGTAACAACGGAGCTTATTAAAACGGGGGCGGTGTTTCTCAATGGATGGTTTGAGGCATAGAACTATCCAGCGATCGCCGCCAAGTAGTCCGACTGAGATTAGGAGACTAACCCGCAATGTGGAACAAGTCCCCCAGTATTGAGTAATATAAAATCCGTTTGATTACTTATAATTCAAAGTATCCTAAAATTCTATAGCGAAAAAAGCGCAATTATGGCTGTTTAACCGGATTTAATATTAAAGACAGAAAAAATCCCCCTAGTAACGATAGGAGGATAGTCCTTGTGAGGTTGAACACTAAAAGACAAAGAATCTAATCTATTTGGTTTCTGAGAACTCGGCATCAATGACATCATCACCGCCGCCGGCACTCGAACCTGCATCGTTAGGCGTTGCACCACCGCTTACATCGGGGGCACCCGCTTGTTGATACATATTACTGCCAATAGTGTAGAGCGTTTGCTGTAGTTCTGGCAAGAGGGTTTGGATTTTTTCATCGTTTTCCCCAGCGATCGCCTCTTTCAGATCTTTAATTAACCCTTCGGCTTTAGTTTTATCGGCACTGGGGATCTTGTCACCCAACTCACTGATTTGTTTTTCGGCTTGGTAAACGAGGGAATCAGCTTGGTTCTTGCGGTCAATCTTTTCCCGACGTTCTTTATCCGCCGCCGCATTGGCCTCCGCTTCTTTCACCATCCGATCCACTTCGGTATCCGGTAGGGTAGAAGCTCCCGTAATGCTGATGGATTGTTCTTTACCAGTCCCCCGGTCTTTAGCGGTGACATTGAGGATACCATTAGCATCAATATCAAAGGTAACTTCAATTTGCGGAATACCCCGTTGGGCGGGAGGAATCCCATCCAGGCGGAAGGTTCCCAGACTCTTGTTATCGCGGGACATTTCCCGTTCCCCTTGCAGGACATGGATTTCCACGTTGGTTTGGCCATCCACTGCCGTCGAGAAAGTTTCGGATTTTTTGGTGGGGATGGTGGTATTCCGAGGAATAATTTTGGTCATCACGCCGCCCAGGGTTTCCACCCCTAGGGACAACGGTGTTACGTCGAGCAAGAGAATATCTTTGACTTCGCCTGCTAATACTCCCCCTTGAATGGCCGCACCAACGGCGACGACTTCATCCGGGTTAACGCTTTGGTTAGGATCTTTGCCCAGGACTTTCTTGACTAATTCCTGTACCGCCGGAATCCGGGTTGATCCACCGACCAGCACAATTTCATCTAAGGCACTCTTATCAATTTTGGCATCCCGAATCGCGTTTTCGACGGGAATCCGACAACGATCAATCAGATCAGCGCAGAGTTCTTCAAATTTGGCCCGGCTGAGGGTGGTATCTAAATGTTTGGGGCCATCCTGAGTGGCAGTAATAAAGGGCAGGTTAATTTCCGTTTGGCTGACCCCCGACAATTCAATTTTGGCTTTTTCGGCGGCTTCTGTCAGACGTTGCAGAGCTTGTTTATCGGAACGGAGATCAATGCCTTCCGCTTTTTTAAATTCTTCAGCGAGGTAATCTACGATTTTTTTGTCGAAGTCATCCCCCCCTAGATGGGTATCCCCAGAGGTCGCCAATACTTCAAATACCCCTTCGCCGACTTCTAGGATGGAAACGTCAAAGGTTCCTCCCCCTAAGTCAAAGACCAGGATGGTTTCGTTACTTTTTTTGTCCAGACCGTAGGCCAGGGACGCGGCGGTGGGTTCGTTAATAATCCGAAGCACTTCAATACCGGCAATTTTCCCAGCGTCTTTGGTCGCTTGACGTTGAGAGTCGTTGAAATAGGCCGGGACGGTAATAACGGCTTGGGTAACGGTTTCACCGAGATATTTGCTGGCATCATCTACTAATTTCCGCAATACCTGGGCAGAAATTTCTTCGGGGGCGAATTGCTTGCCCTGAGCAGGACAGTCTAATTTGACGTTACCGGTGCCATCGCGCAAGACTTTGTAGGAAACTTCCGTCGCTTCGTTGGTGATTTCGTCGAATTTCCGTCCGATGAAGCGTTTGACGGAATAGAAGGTGTTGCCGGGGTTCATCACCGCTTGGCGTTTGGCAATTTGACCCACTAGGCGATCGCCATTTTTGGCATAGGCAACAACGGAGGGGGTTGTCCGAAACCCTTCAGCATTCGCTATAACGGTGGGTTTTCCCCCTTCCATAACGGCTACGCAGGAGTTTGTGGTTCCTAAGTCAATACCAACTACTTTTCCCATAAATGTTAATTTACTCCTAAGTCATATAAGGATTCGTAAGGTTCTGACGGGTTAATGGCTCCGTTGATGGAGGTGACTCGTTTAAGACCTTACTTTTATAGTTTGCCTGGGATGGGGGAATTTACGGGAGTGTAGGTTTCCGAACCCTGGTGACGGGTTTAACGATTTTTGGGTTTGTCTTTACCTCACTTCACCCACTAAGCTCCTTAACAGTAACGTCATCGTTTAGATATTGAACGTTATTCGAGAATCATCCGTTTTTTTCGTAGTGAAAGCGAGCTTGTAAAAATAAAACCCGATCTTTTTCGACACGGTAAACTAAACGATGTTCTTGATCAATTCGCCTTGACCAAAAATTTGTCCCAATATGTTTGAGCGGCTCAGGTTTGCCAATACCGCAGAAGGGATCGGTCAAAATGGCTTCAATTAAATCCCAAATACGTTCCCAATATCGAGTGTTTTTTCTCGCCCACCAGAGTAAATCTTCTCGAAACTGAGGAGAAAATTCCGGGGAAATCCGAACAATTTCTGGTTTAGCGGGGGGTAATGGTTTCTTGCTCAAGTTCAGTTTCCAATTCTTGACGTAATTTGGCTAAGGAGGTGGGTTGAGAGGGTTGGGATAATTGCTTCTCCGACCATTCAATGGCTTCAAAAAGTCGCTGACTATTGACGGGGGAACGCAGTAAATAGACTTCTTCTAGTAGGGTAGATAATTCTTGAGCCGCAATCATGGCCACATCAGCATGGCCTGAACGCTGAATAATCACCAGATTGCCTTGTTCGACCTGATTTAAAATCTGGGTAATGTCTTCTTGAACTTTAAGCGGATCGGTATAGTGGGCAGAGGTTGAGAGCATTATTCATTCCGGGGGGTATATGACTTTAAGTCAAGATCATCATAATTTGTTAGGTTCCCCTTTGGGGGGGCGTGAAGTCCCGATTGATATTGTGATTTTATCCAATGGGCCAGGAGAGGTCACAACCTGGGTTAAGCCCGTTGTACAAGCTCTCCGGGAACGGTTGGGAGATGACCGAGATCGCCTCAGAATTTCGGTGCTGTTGTCACCCTGTCCCCATGCCATGGGTAATGAAGCCCAAGTGGTTCAACGTTATCCAGAAGTGGATCGAGTCCAGGAAAGTACCGCGTTTTTTAACTTTTTATTGCAGGGTCACACGCCGGGAAATTGGGATTGGCGATCGCTGGGAGTGGTCTTATTTTTAGGCGGCGATCAGTTTTATACGTTGGCGGTGGGGAAACGGTTGGGGTATCGCACGGTGATCTATGCGGAATGGGAAGCCCGGTGGTATCGCTGGATCAATGCCTTTGGGGTGATGAATGAAAAAGTCCTTGCGAAAATCCCGCCTCGCTATCACAGCAAAATGCAGGTGACCGGAGATTTAATGGCCGATGGTAGTCGTCCCCCCCAGAAAGACCCGGAAACGGAAATTGTGGGGATTTTGCCAGGGTCAAAACCGGGTAAGTTAACCCAGGGAGTCCCCCTCTGTTTGGCGATCGCCTCGGAAATTCACTGTCAACGACCCCAAACCCGTTTTGAGTTGGCCCTGGCTCCCACGTTAACCCCTGAAAGTTTGGCCCAGTACGCCGATCCTGAAACGAATCCCCTGGTCAACAAAATGGGGGGGATTACGGCTCAGTTAACAAAAATTGGCGATGAATTAGCTCTTGTTACTCCCCAGGGTTTAACCATTTATCTCATTACAGATTTTCCCGCCCGCGATCGCCTGAGTCAATTTCGCCTAGCCTTAACCACCGTCGGAGCCAATACTGCTGAGTTAGGAGCCTTGGCGGTGCCAATGGTCATTCTGTTACCAACCCAACACCTGGAAGCCATGCGGAATTGGGATGGTTTGCCGGGGTTATTGGCCCGTTTACCGGGTGTCGGTCGTTATTTTGCGAGACTCATTAATCATTGGATACTGTCCCAAAAACATCTATTTGCCTGGCCGAATCTTTGGGCGGGGCGAGAAATTGTGCCGGAATTGGTCGGTGCGTTAGATCCCCAGCAAGTGGCTAACCAAGTGGTGGATCTCCTAACTGATCCTGATCGCCTCCAACAAATGCGTCACGATTTACAACAGGTTAGGGGTCAACCCGGAGCCGCCAGGGCGATCGCCGAGTTAGTGGCTCAACAATTAGCCATGGCTTCAATCACCGCTAACCCTCACGATTAAAGAGCCAGGAACTGACCAAAACCTAACCAACCGACAATGCCTGTTAAAAAGTACCGTTCTGAAGTGGTCAACGGTTGACGAACCGCAGGCTCTCTCCGGGCAACCCCCTGATAACCCCTAGCCACCATAGCCTGATAAATGCGATCGCCGCGATCGTAGGTGCGAATAAACAGAGACCCGATCGCCTGGGCAATAATCCAACGGGTAGTTTGGGGGGTTAATAAAAAATTGCGAGCCAGGGCGGCCCGATAAACGGTCTGAAATTCCTGTTTTAAGATCTCTAAATAACGCATCATGGATTCCATCACGGCTACCAATAGAGGAGGAACTCGTAACTCTAACAGAGCCTGGAAAATTTGCTGGGGAGTTAAGCAAGCAATTAGACCATGGATGACCATCAGAGACAACAAACATTTGAGACTCACCGTGCCGGTCTGGATTAAACGTTCCCAGGTAATAGTAAGCCAACCCCACTGCCATAACTGGGTTCCCTGGCTCGAAAACCCATTACTGAGGATCATTACATTTAAAAACAAATATTCGACCGTCAAGCTCTGCCAAGCCAAGCGAATCTTCGCCCGATTCACGCCATAATAAATCAGTAAGCCGAATCCGTACCAAGCTAACGTTAACCATGCACCGGTTCGGGTCAGGGCGATCGCCAAAAGCATTAATAGACTAGCGATCAAATAAACTGAAGGTTGATAGGATTCTTGAGCTTGCCACGAGGTCTCTCCCCTTCCTTGCACCGTTAATCAGCCCCTAGTCTAGGTGTAGGGAACCTGGGTCAGATAGGTGAGACAATGCCCCATCAAAAAATAAACCACTAACATGGCGGCGGCGGCTAAAGCAACCAGGGTTCCCGCCAACATCAGGGAAAATTCTTGCTCTTCCACTGCCTGTTGCATTAGATGTAGCGACCAGGCCACCAGAGCCACATCAAAAATGAGAATGGGAACCAACATATATTACGAATTGTAAACTTTGTTTCTATTTTAATCCAATTTGTGAAGCTGGCAAGAGCGATTCAACAATTTAAGCTTTTCTAAAGATTTACCCTTAGCCTAGGCGGACGGGGATTTGATGTTGCTGGAGATAGGTTTTGACTTCGGCGATCGTCAATTGTCCGTAATGTAACAAGGAGGCTAAAAGGGCGGCTTCGGCTTTACCGGTGGTCAGGGCCTCGTAAATATGCTGACAATTCCCGGCTCCCCCAGAGGCAATGACAGGGATTTCCACCTGTTCAGCAATCCGCGCCGTTAGCTCTAAATCATAGCCGGCTTGGGTACCATCGGCATCCATACTGGTGACTAATAATTCACCGGCTCCCCGTTGGGTCATTTCCTTCGCCCAAGCGATCGCATCTAACCCCGTATTTTCTCGTCCTCCCCGCACATAAACATCCCAACCGGGATTGGCCGCATCCACCCGACGACGGGCATCAATAGCCACCACAATACACTGCACCCCAAAGCGATCGCTAGCCCGGTTAATCAAATCCGGGTTACGAACGGCGGCGGAATTAATACTCACTTTATCGGCCCCGGCCCGTAACAAATTTTTAATTTGCTCTAAGGATTGAATGCCCCCTCCGACGGTTAGGGGAATAAACACTTCCTCGGCGGTACGATAAACCACGTCTATAATCGTGTCCCTAGCTTCATGGGTCGCGGTAATATCTAAAAACACTAGCTCATCAGCCCCGGCATCATTGTAAAGACGCGCTAATTCAACGGGATCACCGGCATCTTTCAAATCCACAAAATTTACGCCCTTGACCACTCGGCCGGCGTTGACATCAAGACAGGGAAGAATGCGTTTAGCTAACATGGAGGGCCTGGGAAAAGCAGAAAGAAACAAGCGATTGGCTATTACCATTAAACGCTAGAGTGCCGTTAATTAACTCCCTTTTTCCTTAACCCCTAGTTTTTTCTGTTCCCCAAAGTAGGGTACATTGCCTGTAATCCTTGTTGATCTCCCGCATGATGAACGCTGTCGAGTCTCTGCTGACCCAAGTCCCCCTCCTTCGGGAGTTAATCACGCTGTTTTTGAGTCAGATTTTTTTGTCTTTGCCCTTTTTGATGGTCGGTATCTTGCTGTCCAGTGCGTTGTTGGTGTTTGTAGATGAACATAAATTAGTGGCGCGTTTCCCCCGAAGTCGTTTATTGGCCAGTATTGTGGGTAGTGCGTTGGGGTTATTGTTGCCGATTGGTCAATTGGGAGCAATTCCTTTAGTCCGGCGGTTGTTGTTACAGGGAGCCTCGTTACCCCTAGCCGTGAGTTTTTTGATTGCGGCTCCGACCGTCAATTTTTGGGTGATGCGGGATAGTTTCGCACTGTTAGCCGGTCAACCCCGGTTGGCCTTTTTACGGTTGGCCTTAAGTTGGCTGATGGCGATCGCCTTGGCGTTATTGTCGAGTTTGTACCGGGGTCGCCAAGTCCTAGAACAGAAAGAAGCAGGGGATTTATCGGTTTCCCCTTTGGCCCGTATGCCGTTATTACACTCCGGGTCTTTTATTGAATTTAATGAGGGTAGTGATCCGTTACATCGTAGCGGCAATTTGTTCTACCATTATGCGGCTCCCCAGATCCATGCTCGTCCTCTGTCGGAGAAGTTTCGCCTGTTTTGGATTAATGCCATGGAGGAAAGTTTAGAGTTAGGCTTTATTCTAATTTTGACAACGGCGATCGCGGTGACGTGCCAGGTGTATTGGCCGTTCAACGATATTTTTAATATCATGGTTAACCCCCTAGAACAAACCTTAACCATGCTGGTGAGTGGCATGATTTGGGGGGGCGGAACGTTAAGTAGCACGGGATTTATTGTCCCCTTCTTAAGTCATTGGTGGCAGGGGGCTTTATTAGCCTTTTTATTAACCGCAGGATTATTTAATTTATCGGGTTTAGGGTTAATGTTAGTCACGTTGCGATTCAAACCGTTAATGTATTTTGGGATTTTAGGATTACAGTTTATTTTTCTGGTGAGTATGATTTTAAATTATTATTTTTAAAGACTATTTTTAGGAGTATGAAACAGTTAATTATTAATGGCGATGATTTTGGCGTATCTCCTAGCGTCAATCAAGCAATTATTCAAGCCCATCAACAGGGAATTTTAACCAGTACCAGTCTCATGGTTACGGGATCAGCTTTTCAGGAAGCGGTGGCTTTAGCAAAACAAAATCCTCGTCTAGGAGTCGGTTTACATTTAACCTTGGTATGTGGGCGATCGCAGTTATCTCCTAAAGAAATTCCCCATTTAGTCAATCAGCAAGGCAATTTTTTAAATGATCCCGTACAAGCCGGCTTACGGTATCAATTTCATCCCCAAGCAAGACAGGAATTAAGACAAGAAATTCATGCCCAATTACAAGCTTTTCAAGCAACAGGTCTTAAACTTTCCCATGTGGATGGCCACTTACATTTGCATACCCATCCAGTAATTTTAGGGATTTTAAAAGAGTTAGCCCCGGAATTTGCGATTCCCTTTATTCGTTTGCCCTACGAAGAATTAAATTTTACCCTGAAAATTAGTCCTCATAATTCTTGGTTAAAGTTTATTCAATGTCAAATTTTTACCCAATTACGTCGCCATGGGGAAACATTATTTGCTCAAACGCCAGTTCGTTTCTGTGATCGCGTTTATGGACTCTTACAAACGGGTCAAATAGATGAGTCTTATTTATTACAATTATTGCCCCAAATTCAGGCTAACCTAGTCGAAATTTATGCCCATCCCAATACCGAGAGTCATCAAATTAATCCTGCTGGCCCCCTAGAATTGGAAGCTTTATTGAGTCCGAAAGTCCGCGATCGCCTAGAACAGGAAGGATTTCAGTTAGTCAATTATCATCAAGTTAAATTCCCCAGTCAAAGCCCTTAAGGTTGTATATCTCTTCCTGATCTGCCCACAAGCCCCAGAAATGTAACAAAATGTTAAGTGGTATTCATTAAAACGGGGCGATGCAAACAAAGGTTATTGTTATTGGGGCGGGAATTGGCGGACTGACGGCGGCGGCTCTTTTGGCTCAACAGGGCTATCGGGTAACGGTCTATGAACAGGCGATCGCGGTGGGTGGTTGTGCTTCGACCTTTCAACGTCGGGGATTTATTTTTGATGTTGGGGCAACCCAGGTGGCCGGGTTAGAGCCTGGGGGCATTCATCATCGGTTGTTTACCCAGCTAGGCGTTGCTTTGCCGGAGGCCAGTTTTTGTGATCCTGCTTGTGCCGTTTTTCTGCCCGGTGAAAATCAACCGATTAATATTTGGCGCGATCGCCACCAATGGCAGAAGGAAAGACAATATCAATTTCCGGGTAGTGAACCGTTTTGGCAATTATTAGACAAACTCTTTCAAGCCAGTTGGCAATTTCAAGCCCGTGATCCTATCTTACCACCCCGTAATTTTTGGGATTTACAACAGTTAATTCAAGCCCTGCGCTTAGATACGGTGATCACGTTTCCCTTTACCCTAATGACCGTCGGCAATTTATTAAAACTGTATCAATTAGATCACGATTACCGTCTCAAAACCTTTTTAGATTTACAGTTAAAACTCTATTCCCAGGTCAATGCTGATGAAACAGCGTTACTCTATGCCGCTACGGCCTTAGCGGTTTCCCAGGCTCCCCAGGGACTTTACCATCTCCAGGGCAGTATGCAAATTCTCAGCGATCGCCTGGTAGAAGCCCTCGAAAACTACGGCGGTACAGTAAAATTAAGACATCAGGTGGAAAAAATCTATACCCAAAATCAACGGGTCATTGCGGTTAAAGTGCGGGATAAAAAAACGGGAGAAGTCAGCACCGAACCGGTGGATCAAGTGGTAAGTAATGTCACTGTACAAAATTTGAGTGATTTGTTAGATCAAGCCCCGACTTTCTATCAGCAACGCATCCAAAAATTACCGGAACCATCGGGAGCTTTTGTGGTCTATCTGGGGGTCAAAGAAACGGCAATTCCGGAAAATTGTCCACCTCATTTACAATTTCTTTACGATTATGCTGGCCCCCTAGGGGAAAATAATTCCCTATTTGTTTCCGTCAGTAAACCGGATGATGGCCGCGCCCCGACCGGTTATCGAACTCTCATCGCCTCTTCCTTTGTTGACCCTCAACCCTGGTGGTCAGCTTCCAAACCGGACTATGCTACCCGTAAAGAGGACTACACCCAAACGGCGATCGCCCGCCTCGGCCAATACTTTCACCTCACGCCCGAAACGATTGTCCATCAAGAAGCGGCTACCCCCCGCACCTTCCAGACCTTTACCGCCCGGCAAAATGGCTATGTGGGAGGCATTGGTCAGCGAGTTTCCAGCTTTGGCCCCTTTGGTATTGCGACCCGTACCCCCATCAAAAATTGTTGGTTAGTGGGAGACTCAACCCACCCAGGGGAAGGAACCGCCGGTGTCAGTTATTCAGCCTTGACCGTTGTGCGACAAATTTTGGCCCAATCTTAATTCGGCCTACCCCCATCGAACGATCCCGGTGAAACAGGTTAAAATAGCTCTAATCTTCAATTATTTCCTGTAGGAGACAACTGACACCATGGCAGCCGCTGATTTAGTAATACAAACCCTGCTTAATTTTATTAATATCTATTTATTGTTGATTTTCATTAGAATCCTACTGTCCTGGTTTCAAACCGCAGATTGGGCTGTCAGTGCCATGAGTTTTCTCAGTCCGATTACTGACCCCTACCTGAATATTTTTCGCTCGGTGATCCCTCCCCTAGGCGGTATGGATTTTTCTCCCATTTTGGCGATTCTGGCCTTACAAATCCTTTCCCAGGTACTGGCCCAAGTCCCGGCGATGGCTTCTTTTTAAGGATTAAGTGACAGCATACGAGATGAGATCCCTTGGTCAGCTGATCAGGGGATTTCCTTTTGACCCCTGTCCCCCAATTTTGGGGAAGACATCCCTAGAGGTTTTGGCCCCTGTCCCCCAATTCTGGGGGAGACATCTTGGTATTGGGAATTTTAGGACGATTCAGCGATCGCCAACCATAATTGAAAGGTTGTTCCCGGATACTTTGCTTCCGGACTACGACCATTGGGACTGATCACCGTTAAATGTCCCTGTAATTGCGCCACTAATTCCCGCACGATCGCCAGCCCTAGACCGGTTCCCGGAATCTCTCCCTGGGCCTGCACTCCCCGATAATGCCGTTCAAAAATATGTGCTTGATCCGCCGGTGGAATCCCATAGCCCGTATCTGCAATTTCGATTCCGACTTTTTGGGGATGTTCCGGGTCGTGTAAACCGAGGATGACCCAGATCTGACCCTGATTCGGGGTATATTTCACCGCATTATTAATCAAGTTATGAAGCACTTCCCGCAACGCCTGGCTATTGCCCATCACTAGGGGTAAAACCGATAGGGTTTCCGTCTGTAGGGAAATTTGCCGTTCGCGGGCGATCGCCGTTTCTGCCTGTAAAACTGGTTCCAGCACCTGAAGCAGATTCAGGGATTGAAGAGCCAACCCAGGACTAGGTAACAATAAAGGAGCCGACTCCCGTTGAGCCTCAGTTTCCCAAACTAAAGCCGTTTCCTCCCCACTTAAGTCAATCTGCTGTTCAAAACTTTGGAGTAACTCCTGTAAATGCTCACCTTCCCGTACAATACTGGCCGCCACTTTTAAGGCATTCGGTTCCTGTTGTAAGCGTTTCAGCAGTAACTTCCCAAAGGTCTTTAAGGCTGTTAATGGATTCCGGAGTTGATGCAACAAATCATCCCAGCGATCGCGTTCCCAACGTTGGCGTTGTTGTTGATAATGAAGTTGCCCTTCATACCACTGTTGTCCCTGGTCTAAATGAATGGCGATCGCCAAAGTCTGAGTCACCGTTTCCAGCTCCTGCAACTCCTCTGGCCGCCAATCCCGCCGCGATCGCTCCACCAACAGAACCCCCCGCATCTCCTCCTGATAAAGCAGTGGCAACACCAACGGCTGATCGAAGGTTAAAGCCACCCGTGCCAAATCCTCACCCTGGGCTAATCCCGGCATCACCAGCGGTTCTAATACATCGGCTGGTTCACATTCTAAAGAAGAAATTAACGATCTGCGAGCGGTATTCCCCCCCTGTGGTAAGCTAAGAGACCCTCTTCCAGAAACAAAAGCCGCTTCTTGAGGATAAATCGCCACCGGAATTAACCCTTCTTCCTCTGGTCTGGTTGTCCCTTGAAGCACATACATCTCACACCGTTCCAACCCCAAATGCCGTTGCAATAACGCCACCTGAGCCTGACTTAAATTAAGCAAAGCAACACTAGGCGAGTAAACTCCCGTATTAGTAGCGTTCATCCGGCCCAGCTTTCCCCATTGTTACAAAATGATAAGTTTTTAACGGGTTAAGGAACCCGACCGACAGCCGTTTTATCGCCTGAAAACCAACAAGGCCAAAGCATTACTCCCCTTCACCCGCCTTTGATCCCCTCTTTAGGGGTATTGATTTTCCTGGCAAGAAAAGCTATAATCGGTGAGGCTTTTGTAACTATGATTACAGCATTCGCTGAAATAGGAGGTACCTGGGTTGGCACGCAAACGCAAACGGAAAAGTCGTCGTCGGCAAGAAGGACGAAAAATTTTAGATCTTGTCCCCCAATTCAACATTGAAAGCGGTGAAGACAAGCCGGTGACTGCGGCACGCAAGTATATTCAGTCCTTGGGAATTCAACCGCCTGCCCTACTCATTGTAAAACGAAATGAGCACACTACGGACAGATATTTTTGGGCAGAGAAGGGACTGTTTGGAGCGCAGTACGTTGAGGAGAATCATTTTCTCTTTCCCAGTTTGAAAGAATATCAACCTCCTATCCCTGCGACCAAGACTCCGGTGGCGGTTGGGGCCGGGCGTTGAAGGTTCCCCTAACGAGGAAAAGGTTTTTTGTTTAGGTGTCCCTGACGGGAGACTTAGATGGTCAGTTCCGGCAGATTCCTTCTCTCTGGATTGAAAAGGAGGAGTTTTTGCTAGGGACTGATTTGGGCTGTTTGTCTATGGGGTATCGGCTACAGGCTCTTGAAGCAAAGATTGAGAATTGTATCGCTGAGATATACATCAAACTCCACAGGGTTTAGACTAGGGCTAAAGATAAGTTTTGTAACTCTTCAAGGAATCAACGAGTCAATCCGCCGTTATGTCCACAGCCCGCCATGTCTTAGCACTTCTACGAAGCCATGTAGAAGGAGAGGAGCAACAGTTTTATTCTGCTGCTTTACAGATGGCTGCGCATGAAGCAAGACAAGGGCATGGTAAGTTGGCGCAGGAAATTCGAGCATTGATTGAGCAAGCGAAAGAAAAAAAGTCTGTTATACAGCAAAGCCGCGATCCTATTCCTTTAGTACAACCCAAGGGGGATTTAGCGAATTTAGTTTCAGTCTGTTATCCAGATACTAGATTGTCGGATATGATTTTACCGTCTGAGCTAGAATCCCAACTTAAGCGCGTATTAACTGAACAAAGACAACAAAAGCGATTGCGAGAGTATAATCTCGTTCCTCGTCGAAAATTGTTGCTGGTCGGGCCACCTGGTTCAGGAAAAACAATGACGGCATCAGCTTTAGCTGGGGAATTACAACTGCCTTTATTTACGACTTTATATGACAGTCTTATTGGCAAATTTATGGGCGAAACGGCTGGTCGTCTTAAACTCATTTTTGATGCGATGACAATCACGAGAGGAGTCTATTTTTTTGATGAATTTGATGCGATCGGTTCTCAACGTCAAAGTGCAAATGATGTAGGAGAAATTCGCCGTATTCTTAATTCTTTTTTGATGTTTTTAGAAAATAATCAAGGAGATAGTTTGATTATTGCGGCGACCAATCATCCTAATTTACTCGACAAGGCTCTATTCAGACGTTTTGATGATGTCATTAAATATACATTACCTGATCGAAAGATGATTCAGGAGCTTATACAGGTGCGTTTGACAACGTTTGATATTGGCTGGAGTAATTGGTCGGAGATTACGGATAAGGCTAATGGACTTACTCAAGCTGAAATAGTAAGAGCTACGGATGAAGCGGCTAAAAAAGCAGTTTTATCGAATACTCTAACGATTAGTTGTGAATCTTTAATTTCAGCTATTTTAGAACGTAAAGAAATGAGTATTAATGAGTAAGGAATTAAGCTAACTATGTCAAATCGTACCCGCAATTTGCC
>JACCDQ010869022.1_pt1 | contig 20844 bp, 14 predicted proteins | sample 7446031 | NCBI WGS metagenome assembly JACCDQ01 (sample SAMN15323442, study PRJNA562643) | freshwater metagenome | isolation source: river surface water | place: USA:Blue River Watershed | collected 2017-08-17
AGTGCCCTTATTTATGGAGTTTCTCTTCAATGCCAAAGACCCAAGCACACCTCAAAGACCTGCCTGTAAAGACCCGCGACAGCATCCGTAACGTCGCGATCATTGCTCACGTTGACCACGGAAAGACAACACTGGTTGATGCGATGTTGTGGCAGTCAGGTGCTTTCGCGGCTCACAAGAAGCAGGACGAGGGTCAAGACCGCATGATGGACTCGATGGACCTCGAGCGCGAAAAGGGAATTACGATTCTGGCAAAGAACACTGCGGTCCGCCGTGGCGATTCTGTTATCAACATTATTGATACACCAGGCCACGCAGACTTCGGTGGTGAGGTCGAGCGCGGTCTCGAAATGGTTGACGGAGTTATCTTGCTCGTCGATGCATCAGAAGGCCCACTTCCACAGACTCGCTTCGTATTGCGTAAGGCTCTTCAAAAGAACCTACCAGTTATCTTGCTTATCAATAAGGTCGACCGTCCCGATGCACGTATCGCAGAGGTTGTCGATGAGGCATACGAGTTGTTCCTTGATCTCGATGCCAATGAAGATCAAATTGATTTCCCAGTTGTCTATGCATCTGCAAAGAACGGTCGCGCATCACTGAACCGTCCAGCAGATGGTGGATTGCCTGATCAAGAGAACCTCGATGTTCTCTTCCAGGTAATTCAGGACACTGTTCCTGCTCCTGTGTATCACGAGGGTGCTCCACTTCAGGCTCACGTAACAAACCTTGACTCTTCACCATTCCTTGGTCGTCTTGCGCTGATGCGCGTTCACGAAGGAACGCTGAAGAAGGGTCAGTCAGTAATGTGGATCAAGACTGATGGAACACAAGAGCGGGTAAAGATTTCTGAACTTCTCATGACTGAAGCACTTGAGCGCGTACCAGCTCTTGAAGCAGGTCCTGGCGATATCGTTGCAATCGCTGGCATTGAAACAATTACATTGGGTGAGACTCTTGCAGATCTCGAAAACCCACATGCACTTCCATTGATCAAGGTTGATGAACCTTCTATTTCGATGACAATCGGTATCAACACTTCACCTCTCGCAGGTAAGTCAGGCAAGTTGCTGACTGCACGTCAAGTGAAGGATCGTCTCGATAAAGAGCTCATCGGTAACGTTTCACTTCGTATTCTCAACACCGAACGCCCAGATGCATGGGAAGTTCAGGGTCGCGGAGAGCTTCAGCTCGCTGTTCTCGTTGAAATCATGAAGCGCGAAGGCTTCGAGCTCACAGTCGGTAAGCCACAAGTAGTTACAAAGACAATTGATGGCAAGCTTCACGAGCCAATGGAACGTCTCACAATTGATGCACCTGAGGAGTACCTCGGAGTTTTGACCCAGTTGATGGCGCTTCGTAAGGGCCGCATGGAACAAATGGTCAACCACGGCACCGGTTGGATTCGCCTTGAGTACAAGGTTCCATCACGTGGACTTATTGGTTTCCGTACCGAATTCCTTACTGAAACTCGCGGAACAGGTCTACTCCACCACGTATTCGATTCATACGAACCATGGTTCGGTGAACTTCGTACACGTGCAACAGGATCACTTGTTTCAGATCGTATGGGCGCCGTTACCTCATACGCACTTGCTGGCATTCAAGAGCGCGGAACAATCTTCGTCGAACCAGGTGATGAGGTGTACGAGGGCATGGTTATCGGTGAGAACTCACGTTCTGACGATATGGATGTTAACTGCGTCCGCGAAAAGAAGCTCACAAACATGCGCGCTTCAGGTACCGATGATTCTGAAAAGTTGATTCCACCTAAGAAGCTCAACATGGAAGGTGCTCTCGAATTCTGTCGTGAAGATGAGTGCGTTGAAGTTACGCCTGCAGTTGTGCGTATCCGCAAGGTTGTCCTTGATGGCGCAGAGCGTGCACGCGCAACTTCCCGTGCAAAGAAGAGCAACCAGAGTTAATTCTTCGCAATAACGAAAAAGAGTTGGACCGGCGCTTAACAATCGCGCCTATTCCAACTCTTTTTTCGTTTCACCACCGTAGAATTCACATATGCGCAAGCGACTTTCAATCCTCTTCTTCGCACTCCTCTCCACCGCGATTATTAACCCCACTGCTGTATTCGCTCATGCGGGGGTGGTGAGTACTTTTCCGGTGCAAGATGAAGTTGCGACGGTGATGCCGGCGGAGATTAAGGTCGTCTTCTCTGAAGAACTTATGACGATTACAGATAAAGAGATCAACACAATTTCTTTGACGCACTTTGATGGCCCACCGGTAGAAATCACTGATGTGAAAGTCACTGGAACTGCTTTGTCTGCCACAGTTCCTTCAGGCGATTACGAGCCAGGTGTATATGAAGTGAACTACCGAATCGTCTCGGCCGATGGCCACCAAGTCTCTGACTCTTTTACTTTCTCGCTCAATGCCCCCGTTACAACTTCAGCTCCATCTGTAGCGGAGGAAGGTGATGGAGTTCTGCCGCTGCCGATTGTGGGAGCAATCGCAATAGTGGTCATTCTTGGCGGCTACCTCGCGCTTCGCGCTCGTAACCGTAAGCTCTAACCGGGTTTTGTCACCCGGGTAGGGTTGAATTCGTTCTATGGGGAGACAATCGGGATCAACTGGGCTGCGCCTGGTACCCAATCCTATTTCTCGCCCCACATACTCCTTCGATGATCAGCAAAAGTTAGCGATTGCTCATCGTGGGACCCCACTGATTATTCGCGGTGCCACCGGTACGGGTAAGACAACAACGTTGATTGAGTGCGCAATCGAACGAATTCGAGGTGGAGCGTCTGCCGATTCCATACTCATTCTTACCTTTGGCCGCGAACGCGCCTCTGAAATTCGTGATGCAATCGTTCTGGCATCTGGCGATACAGTTCAAGAGCCCGTCGCACGCACCTTCCATGCACTTGCATTCTCAATCTTGTCGATGACAACTGGCGAAAACTTCCGTGAGACGGTTCTGATTTCAGGTGCCGAGCAGGAAGCTTTTATCCGCACACTTCTTGAAGGAAATATCGCGGACAACGTTTCTTGGTGGCCAGCCGATCTTCGAATGAATCCAGAGACCCAAGATCAAGGTGTCATGGGTGAGCCACTACTTACTCAGGGATTTATCCGCGAGCTCCGCGACTTAATGATGCGCGCAACTGAGCGCGGACTAACTCCGGCACAGCTGCGAGAAAAAGGTCAGCGTTTACAAGAGCGATTCTGGGCACCAGCTGCGCAGTTCTGGCAGCAGTATCTTGAAGTATCAGCAGGTATGGATACCGGTGCAGGGGACGCCAAGATGCGCATCGACCCATCAGAAATCATCAATGCTGCCATTGCGCATCTGAAGAGCAATCCAGAGTTGTTAGAGAACCTGCGTAAGCGTTTTACAACAATCATGGTCGATGAATTTCATGAAACCGACCCAGCGCAACGTCGATTGCTCGAACTATTGATGGGCAATGACTTTGTGGCAGTGGTCGACCCAGCTTCCGCTGTCGGTCGCTTCCGTGGTTCTGATCCCGATGGCGTTGATACTTACCTTGAAAGCATCATTCCGACGGCCACAACAATTTCACTACAGACCAATCATCGTGGTACTCCTACAAAGTTTGCAGTCGAACTCCGATCAGAGGCTGAAGAAGCTCAATACATCGCCTACAACATCAAGCGCGCACACCTTATTGAGGGCGTTGCGTATTCAGATATGGCAATCATCGTACGAGCCCATAACTCTGCAGCCACCGCAATTCGTCGAGCTCTTGGACAATCTTCAATTCCGGTAGCAGGCGATCGTGAGGCGATTGCATCCAATGCTGCGATTGCTCCATTCTTATTACTAGCTCGCGTTGCAGCTGGTATCGAAAACTTGTCACTTGATGTTTGTGAACGCCTGCTTCTCTCAGAATTCGGTGGCGCAACCTCTATTTCCTTGCGTCGAATTCGTACTGCACTGCTCAAAGCCCGCGATGAATCAACAGATACTCGTACCGGCACTCAAATGATTATCGACGCAATCGATGACGGTGATATTCCTATCGAGGAATCTTCTGAACTCCGCCGAGTGCATGAACTTCTCGTTGCAGCTCGTGCAGCAATGCGCAAAAAGAGCGCATCGATTCACGATCTCCTATGGGTGATTTGGTCACAGGCGAAAAACGCTGAAAATGAGTTGATTTCTGATAGCTGGCAGCGGGCAGCACTTCGCGGCGGTGCTCGAGGTGCCGCTGCCGATCGCGACCTGGATGCGATGGTTCAGCTCTTTGATTCAGCTGCTCGACATATCGATCGCATGCCTGGGGCACATCCGAAGTTATTCCTCAATGAAATTGCACAAGAAAATATCGTCTCCGACCTCATTACATCCAAAGGTGTCCGCCCTGATGTCGTAGAACTCTTAACTGTGCACTCAGCAAAGGGGCTTCAATTTAAGCGAGTCTTCGTTGCAGGAATCCAAGAGGGAAGTTGGCCTAACCTCAAACAGCGCAGCACCTTATTGGGTGCTGAACGTTTGGTAGAACGCGAACGTCACGGTGAAGAGCTTGCACAAGTTGCGCTCGATCTCATTGCAGCACAGTCACTTGCAGAAGATGAGAAACGTATATTTCATGTGGCTACTACGCGAGCATCAGACCAATTGCATATCACTGCAGTTACTAGAGAAGAAGATTCACCCTCTTCATTCTTCTTGGAAGCAGCAGAATCAGAAGATTTCACCGCGATCGAATTTAACGATGCACGACCGCTGACAGCCAACGCTCTCGTCGCCTCACTTCGTCGCGCACTCGCTACAGATAAGGGCGATCTTGCTGCAGGGTTACTTGCCACTCTTTCAACATCAGATATCTCTGTTGCCCATCCCGACAATTGGCTTGGTGCGCATCCTCTCTCCACCGATGCACCTCTCTTCGATGAAGGCCAGTTGGTACCAATATCTCCTAGCGCTGCTGAATCCTTTGAAACCTGCGGATTGAAGTGGCTGCTCGAGCGCAATGGTGGCACGGATGGCGACTCAACGGCTCAGCTACTGGGCTCTGTTATTCATGAATATGCCCGTATCAAGGCGCAAGATCCTGCAGTTACGGACCAATACCTCTACGAATCGCTCGATAAAGCCTGGCCGCTGATTACCGAATCAACGGGATGGATTAGCAAATTCCAATTACAACGAGCCCAGAAGATGCTCGAACGCTTTGCCCGCTACCACCGTGATTCATCACGCGCAATTGAAGGAGTAGAGCTGAAGTTCGACTTTGTACTAGGTCGTGCCAAAGTCAGTGGTACTGTCGATCGCCTTGAAGTCGATAGCGATGGAAAGTTCTTTGTTGTTGACTTTAAAACTGGCAAAGCTATTAGCGCCAAGGATGCAGCCGAGAATTTGCAGCTGGCGTGTTATCAGCTTGCTGTTGTACTTAATGGATTTGAAAAGAAGTTTGATGACCCACAGATTTCTGGCTCTCACCTCGTCTTCTTGGGTCATGAAGCAAAGAGCGTCACAACGCGCGAACGTCCTCCGATAGTTGCAAGTGAGGTCACCGAGCACCTGGAAGAAATTGCAGAGAAGATGTCTTCTCCGGTGTTTATTGCTAAGAAGAATGACTTCTGCGGATATTGCCCAGTCAAAAGCTCATGTCCGGTTCACCTTCAAGGAAGGTCGGTGATTGGATGAGCAGCGCATATGTTGAGAAATTCTCGCCGGTCGATGTAGCGCGATTTATCCAACTCATCGATCCATCTTTCCCTTCGCCAAGTGAAGAACAATCACTCATCATTTCGATTCAATCCAATCCGCTCGAACCTGCAGTTGTTATCGCAGGTGCCGGATCTGGAAAGACAGAGACGATGGCATCTCGTGTTGTTTACCTCGTTGCCAACGGATTTGTGCGCCCCGATCAAATCCTTGGTCTTACCTTTACTCGCAAAGCCGCTGGCGAACTCAACCTGCGTATCCGCAAGCGTCTGGGCCAACTCGCAAAAGGTATGGAGAAAAGCGGCATAGAACGCCCATTTGCCAGCCTCGATACATCTGTCACTACCTATCACTCGTATGCTGGACGCATCCTTTCCGAGCACTCCATTCGATTAGGTGTAGATGCAGATTCACAACCTCTTGGTGAAGCTGCTCTCTGGATGATGGCCAACCGCATTGTGCGCAATTGGGATAGCGATGGCTATAGCAATGAAAGCTCAGTAAAGACTGTTGTTGAAGATCTCATGGGGCTGACGTCTCAAGCACTCGAGCACCAAGTATCAGGTGATCAGATCATTGAAGAAGATAATAAGTTGCTCTCCGAACTTTCGCGCATGAGCGGACCAACAAATGCCGGAGTTCGTGATGCAGCGATGGTTGCCACCCAGCGCAGCGGTCTCGTTGCGATGATGGAGACTTTCCTCGAACAAAGGCGCACCAGTGGACAGCTCTCTTTTGATGATCAAATAGCACTGGCAGCGAGAATTGCACAATCATTCCCAGATGTTGGCGCTATCGAACGTGCGAAGTATCCGGTTGTCTTGCTTGATGAATACCAAGACACATCACACTCACAGGTACGTTTACTTTCAACTCTCTTTGGCGGAGGCCACCCTGTTACCGCAGTGGGGGATCCATGCCAGAGCATCTATACCTGGCGAGGGGCAGCCGCAGGAACAATTGGAGCCTTCAATCAGTACTTCCCTAAAGGTGGGCAATCAAAGGGCGAACTTCAATACAACTTATCTACGACTTATCGCAACGATAAAAACATCCTCGACGTTGCAAACATCATCTCTGAGAACGTGCGCAATAACGATGGCGTGACGGTACTTCCTTTGCGCGAACGTCCCAATGCAGGTGCAGGTGATCTCGTCTGTGGAATCTTTGAAAACCTCGAGGCTGAAGCACACGCTATTGCTGAGTACTTCACGCCACTATGGCAGGCCAATGAAAAGGCTGAAAAACCAAAGACTTTTGCTGTTCTTGTGCGTAAGAAGTCACAGATTTCTTATATCCAAGAGGCGCTGACAGCAGCTGCTATTCCATCTGAGGTACTGGGTCTTGGTGGCCTCATCCATGTGCCTGAAGTCGCAGATATCGTGGCACTTCTCAAGGTAGTTAATTCACCTGATGCTGGTGGTGCGCTGATGCGCCACCTGACGGGACCTCGCATCAATCTAGGTCCACGAGATATTGCAGCCCTTGGAAAATTTTCTCGTAGTCGGGCCAAGAGCGAAGGTTCCGATAATCGCACTCTCGTTCAGAACATCATCGCTGGAAATCCACTGATGGCAGATAATGACGATCAGATTGTTGGTTCACTCATTGACGCACTCGATGAAATTGATTCTGCTAATGCTCGCGATTTCTCTAGCACAGGTTACGCAAGGTTGGTTCAGTTCTCATCCGATCTACGACGTTTGCGTTCACGTGCATCGGGTTCGATTACAGATTTAATTTTAGAGATCGAGCGCTACCTCAATCTCGAAGCAGAAGTCATGTTGCGCGAAGAAGGTATTCACGGACGTCGACACCTCGATCGCTTCTTGGATGAGGCAAGTAAATTTGCTCGCTCTGGAGGAACTCTCAATAGCTTTATCCAGTGGCTCGATGTCGCCAGCAGCGAAGAGGGTGGCCTCAAGGCAGGTGCACCTGATGTTGATTCCAGTGTTGTTCAGATTCTGACAATCCATATGTCTAAAGGTGCAGAATGGGATGTTGTTGCTATTCCTGGATTGGCAGAGGGAACATTCCCATCGAAGAGCTCTAAAAGCCCTGAAAACTGGGTCTTTAACGAGCGTTTCATCCCCTTTAACCTTCGCAGCGATGCTCACGTGGTGCCGCAACTCAATCTCTCACAAACCACAACTAATGCAGATGCCAATAAAGTATTAGAGAAATATAAAGAAGATTGCGCGCTCTATCGCTATAGCGAGGAAATTCGCCTTGGCTATGTAGCGGTAACGCGCGCGAAGTCTCATCTCTTTGCATCCACTTCCTATTGGGGAGAGGGCGTGAAGCCCTTGACTCCATCAGTTCTCTATCGCAATGTAGAAGAAATCGCTCGCCGTTCCGGAACGGTCATTGACGAACTAGAGCCACCAGCATCTGATGCGCGCAATCCGCAGGAAGATCTAGAAATCACAGCTCAGTGGCCTCGCGACCCCATGGGTTCACGTCGCTCTAGCTTTAACGCTGCGATTGAGAAAGTTCGCCTCGCGCAGCCAGTGGATCTTGAGCTGGATAGCTCTGATGAAACTGTGCAATCATGGTTGAGGGATGCCCAGGCGATTATCCGCGAGAGCGTCGAGTACCGTAAATCTGCTCTCGATATTCCCCGCCCTATGCGAATGTCTCCATCCTCAATCATTGCAATGAAGAAAGACCCAGCAGAATTTGCTCGCAACGTTCGACGTCCTATGCCACGAGCACGAGATGAATACTCATCTCGCGGTACCGCCTTCCACCTCTGGATCGAAAAGCATCTGCGTGGCAATTCAATTTTCGATGATGAGGACTTCGATCTTCTGCAGCCCATCGAAGAAGATCGCACCTTAGAAGAGTTGAAAGAGAAATGGCTGGCCTCCGACTGGGCCTCTCGTACTGCATTCGATGTGGAAGTTCCCTTTGAGACAGTCATCGCCGGAACCCTTGTGCGAGGCCGAATCGATGCAATTTACAAGACAGAGCAAGGCTTTGAGGTCGTGGATTGGAAGACGGGGTCAAAGATTCTCGATGAAGATTCAGCGATTCAGCTAGCTATCTACCGTCTTGCGTGGGCGAAGCTATCTGACACAGATATTGATAACGTCAGCGCTGCCTTCCATTACGTTCCAACGGGAGTGACAGACCGCCGGGCAAACCTGATGAGCCTAGATCAACTCACTGCTCTTTTAAGTTAATTAATCTCTACCGAAATCGGGCGATGATCACTGACCGGTAATGCAGGTATTGCGATCTCTTTCAGTGAATTACTCTCTGAAGAATCTGCAAGGATGTAATCAAAGGAAATCTTTGGGTTCCATGATGGATAAGTCAGTGCGGTAGTCACTCGCTTCCATCGCGTCACTTTTGTTGGAATTCCCCACGGAAGATTGAAATCACCAACGAGTAGAACGCGTGTTGAGAATTCTCTCTCCACTTTCTTCGCCCACCGCGAAAGCTTCAACAGTTGATAGATGTTAAAGAGCGGAACGAAAGAGAGATGTGTATTGATTACGGTCCAGCCATTGTCGAGAACTGCGGCAAGTGCCACTCGCGGTTCATCTCGAACATAGAGAAGACGCAACCTCCCATTCTCGCCTGCGATTGCAAGTGGCATGCCGATCAATGACTTACCAAGTTCGAAACGCAACCAATGATTCACCGGTTGATTTGAAATGAGCGCAATTCCATAAGATGGTTGTGATTGGCCCACATTCTCAGAGGTAATGACTATCCGCTCCGCAGCTTTTAATCGGCGCCACTTTTCGCCAGGAGTTCCCGAAATCGACGGTGCAAAGCCCCACCACTGCGCGCCGATTTTTGAGGCAATCGATGCGCTCTGGTTCTCGCCACCAGAGCGAGGTAGGAGGTGATCGACTTCCTGGAGGGCCAATACATCTGTAGCCAACTCATTGAGGCTCGCCTCAAGTGGAGCGATGCCATCGACCGTTGCGGGATCGAGAGCCTGGCCATGCAGGAAATTCCACGAGGTGAGGCGCATGGGATAAGGCTAGTAACCTCCACCCATGAGCGCGATTCCACAAAAGTCTTCCTTCATGGATCGCGCCGGCGAGCTGCGCTCACAACCCGAACGCCTGGCTCAACTCTGGTCATCTGCCTCAATCATCGAGGTAGGCAAAGGTCGTATTCGCAGCACTTCCGATGGACCCACGCTGATTGCACCTGCGGATGCAGTTGGGGGAGAGCGATATTTTCTCGGAATCGATCGTTCAACCGAGACCGCCTACTTTGCTTGGGCATCTGGCAAGGTCGATAGTGAAGTGCAAGATTATTTAACGCTCCGCGAACTAGCCGGCGGTTTATCGCCACTGCATCTCGAGGTCGTTATGCATGCGATTGCACTTTCCAATTGGCACGATGCACATCCACATTGCCCACGTTGCGGCGCACCAACTCGGGTTGATCTCGCAGGCGCAGCACGTATCTGCGATGCTGATCAGAGCCAACATCATCCACGCACTGATCCTGCTGTCATCGTTCTTGTGCGCGATCGCGAAGATCGAATCTTGCTCGGCCATCAACCAGTCTGGCCTGATGGCCGCTTCTCTACCTTTGCAGGTTTTCTTGAACCCGGTGAAACATTTGAACAATGTGTTGCACGAGAAGTCTTTGAAGAAGCTGGCGTTCGTCTATCTGAAATTTCATATCTCGGTTCTCAACCGTGGCCATTTCCAGCAAGTGTGATGATTGCATTCTCTGCAGTCACTGATGCGCCACACGAAGCGCGCCCTGATGGTGAAGAAATTACCGAGGTAAAGTGGTTCTCTCGTGAAGAGCTGAAGACCGCTGCTGAAAATGGTTCGCTCTTGCTTCCACCGATTGTCAGCGTTGCTCGTCGCATGATTGAGAGCTGGCTCGGAGAGACTTCACTCGATGCAACAAAGTTGGCGGCTGAGACGTGGCGTTAGATGCACAAGAAATTTTGGCGGCGCTCGATGATGATCAGCGTTCTGTAGCTCTTGCGACTCGTGGACCCGTCTGCGTCATTGCCGGCGCCGGCACCGGAAAGACTCGTGCCATCACACACCGCATCGCTTATGCAGCAGCAATCGGAACTATCGATCCGCAGAAGGTATTGGCGCTGACATTTACCGCTCGTGCAGCAGGTGAAATGCGGGCACGTCTTCGCACACTTGGCGTTCCCACCGTTGCAGCCCGCACAGTGCACTCTGCAGCGCTCAAACAACTTCTCTTCTTCTGGCCGACCGTCTTTGGTGGTCGCACCCCTGACTTAATTACCTCAAAGGGCAGCTTTATTACTGAAGCGATTCGTCGCGCAGATTTAACCACTGAGATTTCAACTCACAACCGCGAACTGATGCGCGATATCGCATCTGAAATTGAATGGGCGAAGGTTTCACAAGTTGCCCCTGAAGACTTTATTGATGAAATTTCGAAGCGACTTATCAAGCCTCGCGTCAATGCAGAGCAGCTGGTCCAGCTCTACACCGCATATGAATCCATCAAGAAGCAAGAGCTTGCAATCGACTTTGAAGATGTCCTTCTTCTCACAGCTGCCATGTTGGAGGAAGAGCGCGATGTTCGCGAACGCGTTCAAGATCAGTACCGTTATTTCACAGTAGATGAGTATCAAGATATTTCGCCAGTACAACAACGATTGATAAATGCATGGCTTGGAACTCGCAACGATATTTGCGTTGTGGGAGATCCCGCACAGACTATTTATTCATTTGCCGGCGCAACGCCAGTCTTCCTCAATACATTTACCCAACGCTTCCCAGATGCACAGGTAATTCGACTCAGTACCGGATATCGCTCTACTCCTGAAATCACATTTGCCGCAAACTCAATCCTTCGAGCTGGCACGATGGGTCAAGAACTTGTGGCAGTTAATAGCCACGGAAGTAAGCCATCAGTGCAGGGCTTTAAAGATGAACAGTCAGAAATCGCAGGCATTCTCGGTGAGATCACAACCCTTCTTACCCAAGGAATTCAGCCCCAAGAAATTGCCGTTCTTGCCCGCACCAATGCTCAGCTTTCTGCGGTTGAGCGTGCGATGAATAAAGAGGGCATTCCATATCAAGTTCGCAACACAGAGCGCTTCTTCGATCGCACCGATGTCCGTGAATTCTTGAAGCAAGTCCGTCAGGCATCGGTTATTCCTTCTGAAGACAGTGACTGGATTGATGAATTACGCTCGATTGCACAACCATTTTTAACCGGAGAATCCATCGACGGCATTGCAGCGCTTCTGCACCTTGGCCGCGAGCTCAATGAGGATCCAGGATTTGCTCCGAAGACTCTTCGAGGCTATCTGCGCGAAGTTGAAGATCGCGTTCAGCAAAACAACCCACCAACAATGCCTGTTGTCACTCTGGCAACGCTGCATGCCGCCAAGGGTCTTGAGTGGGAGCGCGTTTATCTGATCGGTGCTTCAGAGGGCATCTTGCCTCTGACCAATGCGGGCACAACGCTGACTGATGCGGTAATTGCTGAAGAACGCCGTTTGTTCTACGTGGGCATGACACGTGCGAAGGCTGACCTTCACATCACCTATCGCGCTGCACCATCACGATTCTTAGCTGAATCCACGCTCATTTAGCTTGCTCAAATGGTTCACAAGCTGACGCTTTGAAGGCGAAATAATTACCTTGCGAGTAACAAGGTCAATCCTCTATCCTTACCGCTCTTACGGATTCTCGTAAGAATCGTGAAAGGAAGAGCGAATGACACACTCCCTCGTTCTTACAGCTGTTGTTACTAACACAGCTGCACTTTCACATGCTCATACAACCTCAACCAATTCACGCGATCACAAGCGCAATTGGCCCACAGCTACAAAGTCAGCGTTTTACGCCAACTTTTATGCAGTGGATGAGGCCACAGGAGCAACTATCGGTTAACCGATAATCGCCACACAGGCCTCGTAAATCCACACAGGATTTATCGGGGCCTTTTTTATTTCCCCCAAGAAAAATAAATACACAAGGCAATTCATAAACCGAGATAGAGAAAGAACAACAGGAGAAGAAAGGCAGGTGGAGACGATGACCGTTCTCTACAGCGAACTACAGGTAGCAGGTTGGGCAGATCAATACATTGGCTTAGACGAAGTGACATATACATCCGAAAACGCCAAGGCCTTTACCTTGCCTTGCCATAACGCTGACCCCGAGACCTTCTTCGCCGACTCTGATTCTGAGATTGCAATCGCAAAGTCCTTGTGTGGCAATTGTCCGATGAAGAGCGCTTGCCTAGAAGGAGCGCTCAATCGCGGCGAACCATGCGGTGTCTGGGGCGGAGAGTTGATTGAAGATGGCGTCGTCATTGAACGTAAGCGCCGTCCAGGTCGCCCACCACGTCAAGTAATTGCTGCTTAAAACTTTAACGATCACATCCGCAGAGTGGATGGCGAGCAATCGCCACCACCTGCGGCTCTGTGAGTCGTTGAAAATTGATGTAAGCAACTTCGCCAATCCCAGTATTTCGACTCGATGAAAAATCCTCAGGTTCGCTCATGCGATCGATAAAGTGAAGTATCTGAGCTGCTGTTATTGCTGCAACGTAATGAGCGGTAGCGGTAGGAAGTTCATTAACTGAGTTAATAGAAATTCTCTCAAGGCGCGTGTAGCCAAAGTTATCGATTTCGTAGAGCGATAAACAGCGAACGCAGGGAGTCTCGCCTGGAATCACGAGGGGTCCTGCGACCACCTCGTCTCCAATTGGTTGATGTATAACGAAGTGAGGCATGCGTTGATTGGACCACAGAACCAAATCTTCAGGCTCGCAATCTCCGTAATGAACAATTAAAGAAGGCCGAGATGTATCGAAATCATGTCGAGCCGATGAATCAATAGGAAAGAGGGATAGGTCCCGTCGCGCGCTCTCTGTTACGTCGTAATAGTTCGAGCCCAGAGTTGAGTGCTCGATTGCGCCAAAGCCAACGTCGGTGCTTTCAATCGCTGGTCGGTGATATCTATCCGCGAAGCGAACACGACTGACTCCACTCGCGAGCAGAATCGAATAGAGCAATGTGATGACTCGAGATCTTCCAGATAACACAATTGGGTAGAGCGAGCGCGCAATCACAGTCGAGCTTCCTCGATCGCTGGCACCATCGACCCATTCTGATTGTGCGAGCTCAGGTTCAGCGCGATCTGCAAGATGACGTGCTGAGATGTCATGTTCGCTGATGTGATCGAAGAATCTCTGCGGTGCTATCGAAACGTTCTGGTTGCGATTGAGAAAGCCGCGAGACTCGAGCTCTTGAACAAAGAGGGCAATCTCGTCTGCAACTTCGGGTGAGAGATGAGAAGTGGAGTCCATTCCGAGCGCGAGTTCTTGCAACGCAGTGCGTTGATGGACAGATGTGACGGCGACAACACGTCGCACTGTTCCTAGAAAATATCCGGTGCCTGATCGGCGATTGCGCATCAGGGAGCATCCGCGAATGAGGGTGTAGCGAGTGTCTTTCGATGTGAGTGAGGTCATGCGCGATGATGAGCGCGAGCGCACTTGAGATATTGCGTACGGTGCGGTTGCTGTGGAATGAACGCTCACTTCTTGACTGAGTGTGGAGAAAAAGAGAACCTCCCGCACGAATGCGAGAGGTTCTCCTACGTTCTTATCGTTGGGTGCTTACAGCGCCAAACGTTGTGCAATGTACTTACATTCAAACGCCATGGCGTTGAATGAGGAAAGAAATTACTGTGCCTTACCGAGGATACGGTTGACCTTGGTACCGCAGACTGGGCAGATGCCCTGGGCCATGCGACGACCTGAGTCAGAGACCTTTACAGTTCCCTCGAAGTCACGCTTCTCCTTGCACTTAACGCAGTAAGCGTCACCCTTGTATGTCTCTGTCATGATTGCCTCCAATCGGCGTCTCCACTGATTGTGTGGCTACGCGTATTGGTTGAAACCATACTCCGCCCTACGCTCAAATAGGCGTAAGTGAGCGGGGAAATCCAGTCCTATTTTGGGAGCTTTTTCAGCTCGACGGGATCCAGCATGGCCCTTTCGGCCGCCTCCCAGCCATCCAAGTAGGCGCTGGCGAGCTCAGAATCCTCGAATCTAGCTAATAGGGCAGAGAATTCCGCGCCATGGTCGCTCCATTGGAGGTGGATCGCCTCATGGAAGAGGACGTAGTCCAGAGCGTAGGCCGGGGCGAGCTTGAGCCGGTCAGAGATACGGATAGTACGGTCGACGCTGGTGCAGGAGCCCCAGCGCTCGCGCATTGGGCGCCATGAGACGCTGGCAGGACGGGCGGTGATCTCGGGGGTGAGCTCGGTGAGTAGCTCATCGATACGGGAGGCCAAGGCGCTCTCGGTTGGCGTCTTTGCCTCTTCGCGTCCGCGGATGATGGCGATGAGTTCGGGAACGACTTGAGCCTCTTCAGCTTTGCTCATCCTGGCTGGAAGAGAGATAACAATGCGACCACCTTGGCGATAAGCAGAGGCAGATTTCTTGCGACGGGTAGAGCGGATAACGAGAATCTCACCCTCTGAAATTCCAGGGAGAGTAGGTGCAAACTCTTGCTCAATCTCTCGACCTGTCATTGAGGAATTCTAACTGCGAAATCTCCTTTCGCTATTTGCACACTCGACAATTTCTGCGTACTTTGCGCTTACGAAGTCCTCGGATAACCGTTTGATATCTGCAAGGGGAAGGCAGATATTGAATGTGGCCCCGGGGACTTCGCTTTTTTATCCCTATATTGAATTCAACAATTCTTACGCAAAGCCCTATGGCTGCGCCACAGAGCCTTTGCTTTCAAGAATTGTTGAATTGACAGAAGTAGGGATAAAACCTCTCAGTCAGTTAAGCCTGAGAGGTCGTCGGGGATTTCGGTAGTGGCTAGGAAGAGATCAGGCGCGAGAAGTTCGGTGGCGCTAGGAAGAATTCCACTCCAGATGTGATCACGAGCAGATGTTCCTTTGAGTTCTCGAACACGATTCCAGAATGCGCTCGCTTCACGTGCAAGTTTTGGAGAGACTTCAAGTCCCAACATTGTTTTAAAGAGTTGCTGTGATGGTGCACTTGTTGCGCGCTTGCGTCGATGTAGTTCGCGAAGCGCGGTGATAGATGGAATGCGATCGCCTGCTGCGAGAGTTGCAACATCATCTGCCCAGCCATCAACAAGTGCGAGAACAGTCTCTAGCTTTGAAAGCGCTTGGCGTTGAGTAGCAGTCTCTTCTGGTGTAAAGATTCCAGAATCAAGCGAGATAGTGAAAGATTCCTCGCCCATTCCCTGCATTGCTTCTTCTGCCTGGCGCTGAATAGCATCGAGATCAATGCGGATTCCTGCACCGTATTCGACGATTGCGCTGCGGATGTAAGAGACGATCCATGGATTGTGTTCAAAGAGGCGTGCAATAGCGCCTTCGCGAAGGGCATGGAAGAGATAAATCTCAGTCTTAGGAATCTCGGTATCTGCGCCCCATGCCTCGATATTTTCAGAAATCAATAGCGGACGTGCAGGCTCAAGTATGGGCAGAGCAGCGTCGTGGGCTCCTGTTGCTGTCGTTGCAATTCCACCGATTGCTTGGCCTAACTGGGTGGCAATCATGGTGCCGATGAAAGAACGAAGAAGCCCCGCAATCGCACCAATCGGTGCTGCGCCCATTTGTTCTTCATATTCACTGCCGGCAGAGTTCATCGCTTCATCAAGTAAACGAGAGATAGCAGCGCTGAGACCACTTGCAAGCGGCTCCATGGTTGCCTGCCACCCAGGAAGCGTTTCATCAATCCAATCGAGGCGACTAATAGCGCGAGGTGCAGTTGATGAGACCGCAGGAAAATCTGTTGCTTCATTCAGCCAGATATCTGCGATTTCGCAGGCGTTATTTACTGCAGTCACATCATTGGTGCCAAGAGGTTGTGACCCTTGTGCTGTAACAAATTTCTTTCCGGTATCTCGAACCGGCGCTAGTGGAAGTGCTTCCGTAGATCCAGCTCCAAATAAACTGCTAAGACCGGCAAGTGGAATTCCAGCACCTGGATTTATCCCAAGTTGTTCAAATTGCTGCTGAATCTGCTCTTGCATCTGCTTCATCATCGCTTCAAGATTTTCGCGGTTGGTGCGCTCGGCATCATCACCGTCATCTGGTGTAAATCCAAAAGCCATGGTTTCAACCCCACATCTCATCTGAGCGATCTCGTATATGTGAATAGTAGAACACCGATAACCGGCACTTTCTTCCCGAGGGCACTACTCTATTTCTATGCAGATTATTCTCTCAGCGCCGCTAGCTGCCTCATCTGCCTTTACAGCCCTCATTTGGTGGCTGGTTCCACTCGCAGGCGTTATTGGCGCGTTGGGCTATGTTCTCTGGATTTCTCGATTTAAGAATAAATTCGAGAAAGGAACATCGCGCTCAGTAAATCAATTTGAGCGCTTTCAGAACTCGTTCCGCAACGATGATTCATCGAAATAAGACCCTTCGCTTCTCGCGAACTCCTTCACTCCTTCGCTACTGCGTTCTAGCCCTGACGCTGATCGCTCTCGTAGCCCCAATGAACTTTGCGCTGATTACTCCAGGACCAGCGACGGAGCTATTTCCAAAGGTTTTAAAGGTAGAACAATCTAACTCGGTGAAGGTCTATCCAGTTCATGGACAGCTCAATCTCCTCACGATCTATGTCACCAATCCTGAAAGCTATGTATTCGGGGCGCAAGTGCTTGGTTGTTGGATCTGGGGCGATTGCGTAGTCCTTCCTCGATCGGTGATGTATAAAGATGGCGCAACCGATAAGGCCGAGGAGAAGGCCGGAACAAAAGAGATGGTTCAATCGCAGAACCTGGCACTTGCCGCAGCGCGCGCGGCAATCGTAAGAAAGTTTCCCAATATCGACACATCGAAGGTGAATGACTCTGCAGTAAAAGTCACTTTGGAAAATACTGGAGGACCAAGTGGTGGCGTCATCTTCACACTCGGCCTCATTGATCTGCTCACGCCAGAAGACCTCCTTCAGGGAAGAGATATCGCAGGCACTGGAACAATTTCTGCAAATGGAAAGGTTGGGGCGATCGGGGGAGTCACCGAGAAAATCATCGGAGCTAAGAAAGCCGGGGCCTCACTCCTCTTCGTCTCACGGGAAAATTGCGACCAACTCCCAGCCACAGTCGACGGAATATCTATCATCGCAATCAACAATATTGACCAGGCGATTGACTATTTACTGAAGCCAATTCCAGGCGGTAAACCTGCGGGAAAGGATTTAAATTCTGCAAGAATTCAGGGTTGCGCTAGCGTAGGAGCATGAATCGAAATCGCACGCCGCTAGCCATCACAATCGGAATTCTTGTAGCCCTCGGAGCAATCTTTATCTCCTTGAGCGGTTTCTATATTGATTGGCTCTGGTTTAAATCAGTCGACTTCACATCGGTCTGGAGCAAGGTTCTAACTACCAAGGTAGAGCTCTTCCTGATTGCGGGACTAATTAGCTCGATCGTAATCTCCCTCAATATCTATCTCGCATACAAGCGTCGCCCGTTCTATGTTCCCACTTCAATTGAACTCAATGGCGTCGAAAGAATCCGTGCCCAAATCGAGCCAATCATTCGTTGGGTATTTCTCGGTCTCTTTGCTGCAATCACTTACTTCGCTGGTACATCTGCAACTTTGTACTGGAAAGAATGGCTTCTCTTTAAGAATGCAACAGATTTCGGCGTTAAAGATCCACAATTCAATCTCGATATTTCTTTCTTTGCGTTTAAGTTACCTCTCTACCAGGCGATCATTTCGTGGGCAATCTCTGCTCTCGTTCTCGCCGCACTCGCATCGATTTTCGTTCATTACATGTATGGCGGAATCCGTACTGTCGGACAGGGTGATCGCACAACGGTAGCTGCGCGTGTTCAGCTCTCAATCCTCTTTGGATTAATTGTTGTTATGAAGGCTATTGCGTATTGGTTCGACCGTTATGCACTGGCTCTTAAAGAGAACAAGTTGATTACCGGTGCGACATATACAGATGTCAACGCAACACTTCCTGCGAAGGCAATCCTTGCGGGAATTGCAGTTATCTGCGCACTTCTCTTCTTTGCAAACGTCATTCGAAAGTCCTGGCTTCTTCCAGCAGCCGGAACAGCATTGATGGTTGTTTCATCGGTGCTGATTGCAGGCATCTACCCTGGCGCTGTTCAGCAGTTCCAGGTAAAGCCATCTGAATCATCGAAGGAAGCCCCTTATATTCAGCGTAATATCGACGCTACACGTGCCGCTTATGGACTGACAGATGTCGATATGCAGGAATACGACGCAGCAGTTGCACCGAATGCAGGCCAGCTCGCAGGCGATGCGGCGACTATCAACAACATTCGTTTGATGGATCCCAATGTTCTTTCAGCAACATTCCGCCAGTTGCAGCAGATCAAGCCATATTACGGATTTACCGAATCACTCGATATCGATCGCTACACCATCAACGGCACAACTCGTGATGCAGTCGTTGCCGTCCGCGAACTCAATATTGACGGTAACCCAAGCCGTAACTGGATTAACGACCACTTGGTCTACACACACGGTTTTGGTTTTGTTGCTGCTTATGGCAACACAGTCGACGCCGATGGAAAACCAAACTTCATTGTTGGAGATCTTCCACCTACAAGCGGACTCGGAAAGTTTGAACCTCGAATCTACTTCGGGGAAAATTCACCCGAATACTCAATCATCGGCGGTAAGGCAGCTGGTTCAAAGGCAGCCCCAGTTGAATTCGACTATCCAGATGACAGCTCCGCAAGCGGTCAGAAGAACGTGACATACACCGGTTCAGGTGGAGTTCCGGTTGGCGGTCTGCTCAACAAAGCAGTCTTTGCAATTAAGTATGGTGAGCAGCGAATCTTGCTCTCAAGCTTGATTAATAAAGATTCAAAGATTCTTTATAACCGCAACCCACGTGATCGCGTAGCAAAGGTTGCACCGTGGTTGACTCTCGATGGAGATCCATATCCAGCTGTTGTTGGCGGAAAGATTCTCTGGATTGTTGACGGATATACAACCAGCGCTGGATACCCATACTCTGAAGGAACATCCCTTGCAGATGCCACAACAGATGCCCTTACTCGTAACTCTGCATCCATTACTGCGCAGGGAAATCAGCGCGTGAATTACATCCGCAACTCTGTAAAAGCAACGGTTGACGCTTATAACGGCACCGTGACTCTCTATCAGTGGGATGAAAAAGATCCAGTATTAAAGAGCTGGATGAAGGCTTTCCCGAAGACTGTTCAGGCAAAGAGCGCTATCTCAGCAGAGCTCTTTGATCACCTGCGTTACCCAGAAGATCTCTTCCGGGTACAGCGTGACATTCTCGCGTCGTACCACGTCAAGAGTGCTGCTGCCTTCTACGGTGGTCAAGACTTCTGGCGCGTACCTAGCGATCCATCTTCATTTGGTAATAACAGCGGCGCACAGCCTCCGTATTACCTGACATTGAAGTTGCCTAATGCAAAGGCTCCTGCCTTTTCATTAACAACTCCATTCGTTCCAAAGGGAACTCGTGAGAACCTGACAGCATTTGCAACGGTTAACTCAAAGCCAGGACCTGACTACGGAAAGATAACTGTCCTTCAACTTCCACGAAGCACAGCTATCTCAGGACCATCACAGATTGCATCAAACTTCGAAGCAAAGCCAGAAGTCGCAAATACCTTGTCACTTCTTCGCCAAGGTGGATCTGATGTTGTGCTTGGAAATTTGCTCACACTTCCAGTTGGTGGCGGACTTCTCTACGTTCAACCTGTCTATGTGAAGGCAACTTCAAATGCATCGGCATATCCACTGTTGCAAAAGGTGCTTGTCTCCTTCGGTGACGTCATTGGATTTGATAGCTCACTTAAGGGAGCACTTGATCAAGTCTTCGGTGGAAACTCAGGTTCATCAACTTCGACCTCACCTACGACAACAACTTCTAACAGTTCAGCTGATCTCTCTGCAGCTCTAGCATCTGCAAAGCAAGCAAGTGCAGATGGGCAAGCCGCACTTGCAAAGGGAGATTTCGCTGCATATGGCCGCGCACAAGATCGCTTGAAATCAGCGATTGCAGCAGCGATTGCAGCACAAGCTCGAGCAAAGTAAGGCGAGAACTTTCTCCGATTTGGTGAAGTAAGCGCAGTTCACCTAGAATTGCGCTTACCGACGCGGGGTGGAGCAGCTCGGTAGCTCGCTGGGCTCATAACCCAGAGGTCGTAGGTTCAAATCCTGCCCCCGCTACCAATG
>JACCDQ011280286.1_pt1 | contig 20834 bp, 14 predicted proteins | sample 7446031 | NCBI WGS metagenome assembly JACCDQ01 (sample SAMN15323442, study PRJNA562643) | freshwater metagenome | isolation source: river surface water | place: USA:Blue River Watershed | collected 2017-08-17
AGGTTGAACCCATGATATGTCCGCTGTTCAGTAATTGAAATTTAATGTCATTGTCCAAAATAACCCATTCGTGCGTGTCGTGCGTTTCGAATTGCTTCATTGCTTGGACAACATCGGAAACACGGTACAAAGGTTCAGCCTTCTCATGTTTAGAATAAGAATGACTATTCGCACGTTCAGCATCTTCTTCTTGAATTTTGGCACTATCCAGCAAAATGATTTCCGCCAATTCTTTGGTGGGATGTGAACAGTGAATCGCTCCTTTGAATCCTTTTTTTACCAGCAAAGGAATGTAGCCACAATGGTCCAAATGCGCATGTGTCAAAATTAATTCATCAATCGAACTTGGGTCAATCGGAAATGGCGCCCAGTTTTTTAAGCGCAATTCTTTCAAGCCTTGAAAAAGACCACAATCAACTAACACACGTTTGTTGTTTGTTTCGATTAATAGTTTAGATCCTGTTACTGTTCCTGCTCCACCGAGAAAAGAAAGTTTGAATTCGTTGTTTTGCATAAAGAGGTTGTTTATACTTTAAATTTAAGCATTATAAAAACAAAAAAGGCGAGTAAACTCGCCTTTCTTTTTAATTTCCTTTAATCTCAAACTCTGTTCGACGATTTAGTTGTTTTCCATCGTCAGTTGCATTCGATGCGATTGGTTTGCTTGCTCCGTAACCTTTTGCAGTCATGCGATTTGCAGCAATTCCTTTCGTTGTCAAATACGCAACAACAGCTTCTGCACGACTTTGAGAAAGTGTTTCGTTCAAGGTTGCAGAACCTGTGTTATCGGTGTGACCTGAAATTTCAATTTTCAAACTTGGCACATCTTTCATCAATTTCACCAATCGATCTAACTCAGCATTTGATTCCGCACGCAAAGTCGATTTACCAGTGTCGAAAAAGATGTTTCGCAAAGCAATTTTACTTCCAATGGCAATGTTTTTCAATTCGATTACTTTGTTTACCAGGTTGTCAGCAGATCCCATCGGAATATCAAAGTTTTCTGAGTGGAACAAGTATTTATCGGCTTTCACCGCAATACCATAGTTTTTACCAGAAGCCAAGGTGATAATGAATTTACCTGTTGCACTATTCGTTGTGAATGTTTCAATGATCTTTCCAGTTGCATTATCTGTGATTTCGATTTGAGCCTCAACTGGTTTTTTCGTCATAGCATCAATTGTCATACCTTTGAAAACGGTGAATGATTTTTTGTTCACATCAACTGTTGCTTCCACTTGTGCATCTTTCATCGGCATTGCAATCGAAGACAACAAATAATCCTCAACATCAACAACTGGAGATTTTTCTGGACCCCAAAACGTTACTTTGTAAATATCGTATCCGCCTTTTCCTCCAGCACGATTCGAAGAGATGTATGCAAATTTACCATTCGCTGTTGACGCAAAGAAGAAATCATCATAAGGCGTGTTGATTGGATAGCCCATGTTTACAGGTTTTGTCCATTGTCCACCAACTTTTTTCGACACAAAAATATCGTAACCTCCAATCGATTCATGACCTTCAGAAGCGATGTACATTGTTTCTCCATCAATGTGCAAATAAATTGGTCCATCGTTGAATTTTGAATTGACTGTTGGAATCATCGTTGCTGCCATGTAATCTTTTTGCAATTTACTTTGCATTGAACTGTACATGATGTCAAATCCATTCGCACGGCTATCGTTATCGCGCATGAAGTAAATACTCCAACCATCATCACTGTACGTTCCGTATTGTTCGTTCGCTTTTGCAGAAGATATTGCGAAATGAGCTGGAGTCGGATTTGACCAATTTAAACCACTTAATTTTGATTCGAAAATATCGTATTGACCATTTACTAAACGATGAAGCAACATCTTTGTTCCGTCGTAATTCATACTATTCGAAACATCGTCGCCTTCAGAATTGATAGGACCAGCGATTGCTTTTGGTGCGGACCATTTTCCATCATTTAAACTTGCTGTGTAAATATCTTTGTCGTAACCGCCAACTTCATTTGTTGCGTGACCATTTGGACGATTAGACGTCAAAATCAATTCAGATCCATCTGTAGTGATTGATGGTGAAATTTCATCAAATTCAGAATTCAACGTAGGAACATTGTCAACCCAAGCGCGAACTGGAGCCGCTTTCGCTGTTTTTGCCAATTTACATTCGTTTTTACGCTGTGAAACAAACTTTGTGAAGTTATCTGCTTTCTTGTAATTTGTTTCGAACGCAAGGTATGCTTTTGTCGCGTCATCAAATTTTTCTTCCAACTGATAGGCATAACCAAGGTAGTAATTCATAAATGGATCACAAGCCGGATCCAGCGTATTTGCTTTTTTAAAGAATTCAATACATTTCGTCGGATCTGTTGAATAAGCGTAACACACACCAACTTTAAAATTCAAATGTCCATTATTAGGATTGAATTTTTGAGCCACTAAATACTCTTTCAGAGCTTTTTGAAAGTTAAATCCTGGACTTTGGACTTGGAAAACTGCCTCATTTCCAAGTGCAAGAAATTCATCTCCTTTTTTAATTGCTTCTTCAGCCTTTTTCAAACCTTCTTTGTCGTCTTTGAAGTTAGCCGCTTTGAATTCAACATTTTGTGCGAATGTTAGCATTGAGAAAAACGCCACAAACGCTGATAATATATACTTTTTCATGGTTTTTTCTTTTATTCGTTACAATTGCTTGAATAGTAATTTTTACCTAATTCAGCACCCAGTTCTTTTGCTTTATGCCAGTCTTCACAAGCACCTTCCATGTCGCGATTCATTTCTTTTGCATTCGCGCGGTTAACATATGCATTCGCGTAATTAGGATCCAATGAAATTGCCTTGTTGGCGTATTCAAGTGCTTTTTTGTAGTCTTTTTGCTTGAAGTAAATTGCGCTTAAATTGGAAGCTGCTGGAGCATATTTAGGATTGATTTCCAAGGCTTTTTCAAAATCTTTTTTTGCATCGTCCAAGTGGTTTTGGTCCATTTGAACTGCTCCACGATTGTTATACGCCATATAGAATTTTGCATCGACTGAAATGGCGCGATTGAATGCTGCAATTGCGCCAACGTAATCTTTTGTTTTACGTTTTGTTGTTCCAATGTTGTTCAGTGCAAAAGCCAATTTTGGATTTTTCTTAACCGCTTCTTCATAATCGGCAACTGCTTTCGCATAATTGCCTAACATGCGATAACAACTTCCACGATCGTTATACGCAAATGCAAAGTTTGGATCTAATTCAATGGCTTTTGTAAAGTGTTTAATTCCACCATTGTAATCTTGTTGTAAAAAACGTAGTGTTCCATAATTGTAATACGCTTTCGCATTTTTAGGATCAATTTGAATTGATTTTTCGTAATCTTTTTCAGCTTTCAAATAATCATTCATTCCTTGAAATGCACGGCCACGTTGAAAATACGCTTTTGAATAATTCGGATCTTTTTCGATTAGCGTATTCAATGTTTTTGCAGCATCAGCATACTTTTCTGCTTCGTTTTCAGCAACTCCTTTGTTGTAATAGGCTGCAGTGAAGTTCGGGTCAAAACCGATTGAATTTGAAAATTCCTTGATAGCTTCAGTATAACTTTTGGCTGTAAAAAGTTGAATACCTTTGTTATAGGCTTCTTGACTTTTTGCAACAGCTTCGTTTTGAAGATTTAAGGCTTTAATAGAATCACGATATGCTATTTCAGCAGGTGTGAGTTCTTCAATCTGTGCGTAGGAGTTTATCCCAAAAGCTAGGCACAGCTTTAGCAATAGCAGATACTTTTTTTTCACGTCGTTTTACTTTATTTAGGAACTCCAAGATACAAACATTCGAAATGTGAAGCGAAATTAGTTTTCAACAAATTCAAAAATGTTACCTTTAAACTTTCAAATTTAAAGTATGTCAAAAGAAGTATATATTGTTGACGGTGTTCGCACAGCGATTGGAAGTTTTGGTGGAACGCTTTCTGGTGTTCGTGCAGATGATTTAGCAGCACATGTAATCAAAGCATTGATGGAAAAAAATAGTTCATTGGACCCAAATTCAGTGGAAGATGTGATTTTTGGTTGTGCGAATCAAGCGGGAGAAGATAATCGTAATGTGGCGCGAATGGCTGGATTATTAGCTGGACTTCCAGTTCAATCAGGTGGTGAAACAGTCAATCGTCTGTGTGCTTCTGGAATGGCAGCTACGATCAATGCTGCACGTGCGATTAAAGATGGAGCAGGTGATGTTTACATTGCTGGTGGAGTGGAGCACATGACGCGCGGACCATGGGTGATTTCAAAAACATCTTCAGCGTTTGGACGCGATGCACAAATGTATGATTCATCTTTTGGATGGCGTTTCATTAATCCTAAAATGGAAGAAATGTATGGCGTTGATTCAATGGGAAATACAGCTGAAAACTTGGCTGAAATGTATAATATTAGTCGCGAAGATCAAGATGCATTTGCATTGTGGTCACAGCAAAAAGCGGCAAAGGCGTTTGCATCAGGACGTTTTGATGAAGAAATTGTTGCTGTCTCCATTCCACAACGTAAAAAAGACCCAATCATCTTCAAACAAGATGAATTTGCGCGACCAGAAACATCCATTGACAGTTTAGCAGGATTACGTCCAGCTTTTAAGAAAGAAGGTTCAGTAACTGCTGGAAATGCATCAGGTTTAAATGACGGAGCGGCTGCTTTGTTAATTGCATCAGGTGAAGCAGTGCAACAACATGGTTTGAAGCCTTTGGCACGTATCGTGAGTGCTGCTGTTGCAGGTTGTGAACCACGCATTATGGGAATCGGACCAGTACATGCTTCTAAAAAAGCCTTGGAACGCGCAGGATTGACATTGGATCAAATGGATATTTTGGAATTGAACGAAGCGTTCGCAGCTCAAGTATTAGCTTGTACACGTGAATTAGGTTTGGCAGATAATGACCCACGTATCAATCCAAATGGTGGAGCAATTGCGTTAGGGCATCCACTAGGTATGTCGGGAGCACGAATTCTTCATTCAGCGGCAATCGAACTTCAAAAAACGAACAAACGATATGCCTTGGTAACAATGTGTATTGGAGTTGGACAAGGTTATGCCACGATTATCGAACGTGCTTAAACCCAACCATTCAATCCATTAAAACGTCCTAGAACTGTGAAATTGAGAACTGGCTTATTGTTACTTCCATTGCTTGCATTTTTTTCGTGCAGAAAAGAAAAAGCTACATGGAATTCTGATTGGGTTGCTCCATTGGTGAGTGATACACTTTCATTGAAGAATTATGTAAATGATTCTATTATCGTTGAAAATGGAGGTGTTTATAATTTGGATTTAACCCGAACAATTGCCGATTTTGGAATTGAAGATCTAATTGCCATTCCCGATACAACAATCAGTCAAACATATTCAATTGTAGTTTCAAGTTTATCAATTCCTCCAGGGACAAGTATTGTGAACCAAATAGAAGAACACACGATTGATTTAGCGCCTATTGAACTAAAGAAAATTCGAATCAGTCAAGGTTCAATTAAATTGAAGATTTACAATCCAGTTGCATCGAAAGTCTATTTCACGGTTCAATTGCCTGGAGTTACGCAAAACGGAATTACATTCGAACAAAATTATTTTGCACCTGCGGCCGTTGGTTCAACACCAGGGACAGTAGAAGCAAATTTGAACATTTCTGGTTATGACATTGATTTGACGGGCATTTCAGGCGGAGAAGTGAATATTCTTCAATCCAAATTAATCATTAATACAGATCCTTTGGGTTCAAATGTCACCGTAACGAATCAACATGTTTTCAGAGTTGATGCAGATTTTAAAAATGTGAAGATTGATTACGCAAAAGGCTATTTTGGTCATAAGATTTTTACGGATACAACAACCTATACTATTGATTTATTGAATGGTTTGACTGCTGGTTCTATTGATATCCCTTCAAGTGCAATTCAATTAATAATTACCAATGGAATGAAGGTGGAAGGAAAGGCAACGCTGACAAAGTTGTCGAATACCAATACTTTGGGTTCAACTGTTAATTTATCAAGTTCATTGATTGGAAATCCAATTTACATGGATGCCGCCACTGGAAGTGCTTGGTCTTACGTTCCTTCGACACAGACAATTTCCTTAGATGGAACGAATAGTAATTTAGAAAACTACATTGAAAATTTAGGAAATAAACACACTGTCGGATACAAAGTTGAGTTGAATCCTTGGGGAAATACTTCAGGTGGTTACAATGAAATTTATTCTACAAGTCGACTTAAAGTAAAATTGAAAGCGCAAATGCCAATGGCGATTGGAGCAGATGGATTAACATTGCGCGATACCTTTGATATTGACATTTCACAAGATTTAGAAAAATCGCACATCGAATCTGGTTCCTTGGTATTAAATGCATCGAATGCCTTTCCAATGAATAGTTCAGTCAAAATTTATTTATTGGATGAAAATGGAACAACGTTGCACATTGTGAATGGAAGTTCTCCCATTGAATCAAGTTTATACGGTTCCGTGGATCCGAAAGATGGAATGTTAAAATCAAATTCTGAGGTTGTTTTTGAATTACCTGCAAATGTGCTTTTAGATTTAGCTTTGGTGAAGAACATCGCCGTTGAAGCGACATTTAATACGCCAACACCCTCAACTTCATTAAATGAACAGCAAGCGATTCCTGTTGGTGCATTTATCGCAGTGAAATTGAAAACGAAATTTGTATTTAAAGCAATTATCTGATGAAAAATTACTTTCTAATCGTTGCCTTTAGCTGTGCAAATTTCTTGGTGAACTCCCAAACTGTTTTACCAATTCAACACGACACTTTGCAGTATAAGCAAGAATTCATTGTGACTGGAATTGCCGATTATTCAGCGAGTTCAATTTTCAATTCGATGTCTTCGAAATTACTTTTTGGTGGAGCAATAACAGATGAAATTAAGACTAGTTCTTTTGATCAACATAAAGGAATCAATCGTTTCGGTGTTGATGCTTCTACTGAAGTTGAATACCGAAACATGCAAACCAATCTGTTCAAAAAGGAAAATTTAGGATTTGTAATCAAAGGTGGCTATTACAACTACGCATCAACTATTTATTCAAAAGACCTTTTCGGATTGACATTTTTTGGAAATGAAAGGTATCTTGGAACGGATGCAGATTTATCGGGTAGTAAATTCTCTGCTATTTCCTTTCAAAAAATAGGTTTTGGAATGATTGATAAAAAAACGAAGAGTTCCATTTCATTGAATTATTACAATTTTTCAAATTACGCAGAAGGATATTTAACAGATGGTTATTTGTATCAATCAGAAAGCGGTGATTCTGTAAGCTTGACTTTAGGTGGTCAATTTGACTATTCGGGATCTTCGAAATTTATGAAAGGATATGGAGTAGGTGTTGATCTAGATTATCGTTTTGCGGTGATGATTAATCCAGAAAAGGTTGCTTTCATTCAATTGCAGGCAAAAAATATTGGATTTACTCAAATGACGTCAAAAATAACACGTTATGAAATTGATACCTTGTTGACATTTGAAGGATTTACCTTTGACCAATTAATTGGAAATTCGAATGTCTTGGACAATGGAACAAGCATTCTGGATACTCTTGGAATTGATTCTATGTCAGTTACAAAATTTAGATTTCTACCGGGTTACATTCAAGCCGGAAAAATAGTAGATGAAATGAGCAAGCAACGTCTGCAAGGATTTTTTGGGGTTCGTTTATACACTGTTTCAACGTATGCACCATTGGTGTTTGGAGGTGCTCATCTAAGAGCAAATGATTGGCTATCAATTGGTGTAAATGCAAGTTACGGTGGATTTACACGCTTTAGAACTGGACTGTATGCACAAAGCACTTTCAAAAATATGACAATTGCGTTGGCGTCAGAAGATGTTGTAGGCTTGGTATCTCAGCAGGGAAAAGGAAAATCAGTTATTCTTCGTTTAAGATATAGAATATGAAAAAGTTTGTTATTGTTCTAAGTATTTTAGTGTTGAATGCTTTTGTTGGATTCAGTCAAATAAAGTTTTTCAAAATCTACACAAATAATGGTTACGACTACGGAGAAGGCGTTGTAGAACTGAGTGATAGCACTTATCTAGTTACAGGAAGTTCGAGTAGTTTTAGTGATTCCCCAGCACAAGCGTTTTTGTTAAAATTAGATCAAAATGGCGATTACTTATGGTCTAGAAATTATGGAGGAACCGAAAGCGATTGGGGAAGACGTGTATTAAATTGGAATGATAGTATATTTTACGTTGTGGGTTATTCAAATTCTTTGGGAAGCGGTTCTTACAATCCCTACCTTGTCAAAACAGACAAAGATGGAAACGAATTACTTCAAAAACACTATAATCATCAGGGATGGGATAAAATCAATGATGCATTGTTTACATCGGATTCGATGATTTACATGGTTGGTGAAACAACTGGAACAAGCAATGGAGATCATAATTTTTACATTCTAAAAACGAACCACAACGGTGATACTTTATGGACTCGAAATTTTGGTTCTTCAGGTGAAGATGCCTTGCAATCGATTCAGCAATATGATGCCAATACTTTTTATGCTGTAGGTAATCAGTTTAATGCTGATTCTAGTTTTTCGAAAGGTGCTGTAATCAAATTTGACGGTGATGGAAACATCTTATATGACAAAGAATTTGGTCCGAATGGAAATTATTATTTAAACGATTTTTATATACGTGCAGGAAGTATACATGCAGTGGGGAATCGCATTATACCAGTGACGAATGAAATTGATGAGTACCGTGTTAAAGTTTCTTTAGCGGGTAGTTTACAATGGGAAGCAAGCGACATTTCGCAGGGTTCATCAATTTATGACCACGTGATGCCGTATGGAACAGGAGGTAAAATATTTATGTCTTCACATTTCAATACACAATATTCTGTTGCTGGAAGTTACGATGCCGCGATTACTCGTTTTTATGATAATCTGATTTGGGATGCGGCTTATACGACAGTTGGTTTTCCTGGAGATGATAAAAATGAGGAAGTGGCACTGACCAATGATGAAAGTGTTGTGGTTGTCGGATATATGACCATCGAAGGAATGGGAGGTAGCAGTGTTTATGTGTATAAAGTAGGCCCAAATGCAGATTTCCCAGTGATTAATTTAGTCGATATAACTTCGAACGACATCAATAGTTTGGTGGCAATTAATGAAATTGAGTCGGAGGTGAAAGGTTTTTCAATGTATCCAAACCCAACTTCTGGAGATGTGTTTTTTAGTACGAATGAACAATTGAGTTTACGTGTTTTTGATGTTCAAGGAAGAAAGTCGATTGATGTGAAAATTGACAATGGTTCAAGCCTTCAAACAAGCGATTGGCAGAAAGGAATTTATTTTATGCACGTTTCCGATGGAATTGGCAATTCCAGTGCCTTCAAATTAATCGTGAGATAAACTATTTTGAGAAAATGGAAACTTGGAAGTTTCCTTTGAAGTTCTTTTGCTCTAAAAGACGATAATTATTGTCCAAAAACCATTTTTGAACATGTTGATTGGGTTGTAAAAATTTAAAATCAGCATCGACCAGAGCGATTTTTCCTTCTAATGGTAAATCTTTTAATTCTTGAACAACATTCATCGGGTAAATACCAGAAGTTGAAATTCTATCCCTGAAGTGCACATTTTTGAATTTTTGTTGGTCAAAATAATACATGAAATTTAAGTCGTAATAATTGGGGAAAATTACAATGTTATTGACCTTGTTATTCTTTACATAAGCGACGAGCTTATCAGTTTCACGATTGTTTTCAGGAGTGTAATCGAAACAAATAATAAAGGCTATTAAAATGCTCAATATAGGATAAATTGAAAAGCGTTGAATCGATTGGAAAAAATAGCTTAAACCGAAAAACAGAGGTAAGGTTAAAAAGAACAAATAACGGTCATAATAAACTTCTGCAATTTGCAAACGAGAAAGCATAAATGCCGCTATAAAAGGAAGAAGGAATAAAGAGATTAGCGTAAAATAGATTTTTCCTGAGTCTTTTCGATTGTTTTTTAATTGCGTAAAATAGGAGAATAGATAGAGAACGCCTAATAATAGAACGAAAGCAAATACAAATTTGTTATTCAAGAATTTATTGACAAAACCATACAATTCAGTATACGTTGCTTGTGTGAGCCACGTTCCTGCTTTTGTGACATTGCTTGCACGTCCAACGAAAGTTGAGATCCAAGGTAAAACACCAATGAGCGAAATCCCAATTGTAAGCAGTAAATTTTTCCAATTGAAATTACGTAAGAATGCCAATAGAAGGAATCCTTCAGAAAGGAAAATTAAGAGTGAAATATAATGTGTGTAAAACAATGCAACATTCACAATTCCGAATGCTAAAAAGGTTTTCCAAGTGCTTTCATTTGATGTTAAAATGAGTTTTAACAGAAGATAAATGGCGATTGAATATTCAAAAACAAGCAAAGAATAAGTGCGTGCTTCAAGTCCGTAATAGTGATGGAAATCTGAAAAAATAAAAAACAAACAGGTGAATAGGGCAATCTGTTGAGAAAAGAATTTTGTTCCAATTTTCCAAATAACAACAACCGTTAAAATTGAAAATATTAATGAGAGCGAACGCACGGCGAATGGTGAAATTCCAAAGGCTTGTTCCCAGAAATGCAACAACAGAAAGTGGAGTGGAGGATTGTTCTCGTTTTTGAAAATCCCAAATAAATCGCCTAAGTTGTTTTGAGCATGAAAAATGGAAAAAGGTTCGTCTAAATCGACGGAATGATGCGAAATAAATAGAAGACCAATGCTAAGTTTAATTAACACCAATACTCCTAAAATCCACCTCGCTTGATTTGTCATTTTACCATTCAAAAGCTTCCGCTGTAAACCATTTTTTCTGTACGCGCAGCGTTTGCTCGATCACATCGCGCACACAATGTCTTCCGCCATTAAACGGCGATTGATAGTGACTTATTGCCTTGATTTCGACAGCGGCATCTTGTGGACAAGCAGCAACTCCAGCATGTTTCATGACTTGGTAGTCAGGAATATCATCGCCCATGTATAAAATTTCTGTGTCTGTCAAATTGTGTCTCTCTTTGATATCATTGTACACATTCATTTTATTGAACGAAGAAAGATGTACTTCTTGAACACCTAAACCAAGCAAACGATCTTTGACATCTTGTGAATTTCCACCAGTCACAATCATGATTTTATAACCCATTTTAATGGCGTATTGAATCGCATATGCATCTCGCGAATTCAAAGTGCGAAGAATTTCATTCTGAAAAAGTAAAACATCTCCATTGGTTAAAACTCCATCTACATCAAATAGAAATGTAGTAATATGGTTTAAGCGTTCTTTGTAACTAATCATGTTTATTGTACGTGTCGTTTATACTTTTTGAAAGAAGAAGATAGATTTCCTTTTGGATTCCTTCCATCATTTCAGCATGAGCTTCAATGACTGTTTGATCATTTCTTCTAGCCGGACCTGTTTGTGCGTCATAAGGGTCAAGAGCTAACAATTTTGTAGTTGTTTCCTTTAACAGTGGTAATAAGTAATCCCAATTCAATTCTTCTTTATCGATAATTGCTTTCGACTGAAATGCTAAATGATTGGTGAAATTATTCACCCAAACGGCAGCCAAATGATATTTCTTACGGTCTAAGGAATTGGCGAATGATACTTTACTGCTCAATCTCCAAGCTAAGTCAAATAACTCTTGCGACAGTTCTGGCGTTTTTCCTTCAATCAAAAAAGGTACTTCGTTTAAGTTTAATTCTTTGTTCTTGGAAAATGTTTGTAGCGGGTAGAAAACTCCGATGTTTTCATGTTCGTTGAAATTGGATAGTTCAATTGAACCTGAAGTGTAAGCGATATTTTGAGTCGTTGGTAATTGTTGTAGAATCAACGAAATTGCATCATCACTTACGCAAACTAGTATTAAATCAGCTTCAAGATCAGAAATATGTTCAACCGATTTTGATTTCCAGCGATTGGCAAAAGCTTTTGCTTCATTTTTATTTCGACCATAAACAGAAGCGATTCGAATTCCTTGGTCAAAAAAAGAATTCCCGAGATGAAAAGCCACGTTACCTGTTCCAATTATGGAAATCGATTGTATGCCTTTCATCTCGGGAATGTTTATTAATTATTTACCGTGACATTGTTTGTATTTCTTGCCGCTTCCGCAAGGACAAGGATCATTACGTCCAATTTTCGGGTCAGCAACAACAGGTTGAGTTTTCTCAGGTTGTTGCATTGAGTTTTGAATTGCTTGTTGGTAACCATCACTTCCAGAGAAACGAGGTGCAGAAGTTGAAGAAGTAGTTGATCCACCACCTTGATTCACTTGCGCTTTATCGTAGTTATGCTGATGTGTTACCTCCTTGTTTGTACTTTCAACTTCTTGAACCAATGGCAAATCTAATTTCATCAACAATTCAATTGCTTCACCATTCAAACGAGACAACATTGCCTTGAACAATTCGAATGATTCTAACTTGTAGACCAATAATGGATCTTTTTGTTCGTATTGAGCGTTGTTTACAGCTGAACGTAAATCATCCATTTCACGAAGGTGTTCTTTCCACTCATTATCAATCATTCCCAGAATGATGTTTTTCTCGAACGATTTCGTGATTTCTTTACCTTCAGATTCGTAAGCATCTTTTAAGTTGATAACCATACGTACTTCACGACGTCCATCCGTCAACGGGAAGACGATGTTTTGATACTGATCAGACATTGTTTCGTAAACATGTTTGATTTGAGGGAACGCTTTGTGTGCAATCTTCTCATTTTTACGCATGTATTGTTCGAACATTGAGTTGTACACTCGTTCAACCAAGTCTTGACGATCAATTGTTTTGTATTCTTCTTGAGAAACAGGCGATTCAATTCCAATTAAACGAATCAAATCCAATTCAAATGCTTCAAAATCATCTTTTGTATGGGCGAAAACAGTTGTTTCACATACATCATAGAACATGTTGTCGATGTCTAAATCTAAACGATCTCCATAAAGTGCATTTCTACGTTTTTTGTAGATTGCTTTACGTTGCGCATTCATAACGTCATCATATTCTAACAATCGTTTACGAACACCAAAGTTATTTTCCTCTACTTTTTTCTGAGCGCGCTCAATCGATTTAGAAACCATACTGTGTGTAATGACTTCTCCCTCTTTCAAGCCCATTCTGTCCATTAGTTTAGCAATCCGCTCTGAACCAAATTTACGCATCAAGTCATCTTCTAACGAAACGAAGAATTGAGAAGAACCTGGATCTCCTTGACGACCAGAACGACCTCTCAACTGACGGTCAACACGGCGAGAATCATGACGTTCTGTACCAATAATTGCCAAACCTCCGGCTTCTTTAACGCCTTCTCCAAGTTTAATATCGGTACCACGACCAGCCATGTTTGTTGCAATTGTTACAGCTCCAGCTTTACCGGCATCGGCAACAATTTCCGCCTCACGTTGGTGATGTTTAGCATTCAATACTTGATGTTTAATTCCTCTTCGAGTTAATAATGCACTCAAATATTCAGAGATTTCAACTGTTGTTGTACCAACCAATACTGGTCGACCAGCAGCTACTAATTTTTCTGTTTCATTGATAACTGCATCGAATTTCTCACGTGCTGTTTTGAACACCAAATCATTTTGATCGATACGAACAGCCGGTTTATTTGTAGGAACAACAATTACTTCTAAGTTGTAGATGTCCCAGAATTCTTTTGCTTCTGTTTCAGCTGTACCAGTCATACCACAAAGCTTGTGGTACATTCTAAAGTAATTTTGAAGTGTAATCGTTGCGTAAGTTTGTGTTGCAGCTTCTACTTGAACATTTTCTTTCGCCTCAATCGCTTGGTGTAAACCATCTGAGTAACGACGACCTTCCATGATACGTCCAGTTTGCTCATCAACGATTTTTACTTTTCCATCTAAAATCACATACTCGTTTTCAATTTCGAATAGGGTATATGCTTTTAACAATTGGTTAATCGAGTGAATACGCTCTGATTTAATACTGTAATCACGCACCAACGCATCTTTTCGTTCTAGAAATGTTTCTTTATCTAAACCTTCTTTTTGCAATTTTGCAATTTCAGAACCGATATCAGGCATTACATAGAAATCGCGTTCATCACTTCCAGAAATTAAATCGATTCCTTTGCTCGTTAATTCAATAGTATTGTTTTTTTCATCAATCACAAAGAATAGCTCAACATCGATTTTCTTCATATGCTTTCCTTGTTCCTGCATATAGAAATTCTCCGTTTTTTGTAAATGAGCTTTAATTCCTGGTTCAGATAAATACTTGATTAATTCATTGTTTTTTGGTAAACCACGATGAGCGCGAAGTAAGGCAATTCCACCTTCTTCAATCATTTTCTTCGCATCTTGACCAGCGTCAATAGTTCCATTGATTGCAACTAAAAGGCGCTTTGCATCAGATAAACATTGATTTACATATGTTTTTTGAGCTGAAACAATTCGTTCAACTCGTGGTTTTAATTCGTAGAATTCATGTTCGTCTCCACGTGGCGTTGGACCAGAAATAATCAAAGGTGTACGCGCATCATCAATCAAAACTGAATCGACCTCATCGACAATAGCAAAATGGTGTTTTTGTTGCACCAATTCCTCAACTGCTCCTGCCATGTTGTCACGTAAATAATCGAAACCAAATTCATTGTTTGTTCCAAATGTGATATCAGCTAAATAGGCTTGACGTCTTTCTTCAGAATTAGGACGATGTTTATCGATACAATCTACTTTTAGTCCATGGAATTGGTACAAAGGCCCCATCCATTCAGAGTCACGTTTTGCCAAGTAATCATTCACCGTTACAACGTGAACACCTTTCCCAGAAAGCGCATTTAAGTAAACTGGAAGTGTCGCAACCAAGGTTTTACCTTCTCCCGTTTGCATCTCAGCTATGTTTCCACCGTGAAGAACAGCACCTCCCATTAATTGAACATCGTAGTGAACCATGCTCCATTTTACATCAGCTCCTGCAGCTGTCCATGCGTTGTGCCAGATTGCTTTGTCTCCTTCGATCGTAATTCCGTCTTTCTTCGCTGCTAAATCGCGGTCAAATTGCTGAGCAGTAACTGTTAATTGTCCATTTTCAGCCCAACGACGTGCAGTTTCTTTCACAACAGCAAATGCTTCAGGAAGAATATCTTTCAGCACTTCTTCAATCTTCTCATCAATCGCTTTCGATAATTTATCGATTTTTTCGAAAATAGCTTCTTTTTCATGAATTGGCGTCGATACATCAGAACCAAGTTTTGTTAAACTAGCTAATTCATCCTCTAAAGGTTGGGTTGTGGTTTTAACCAAGGCTTGAAACGAAGCAGTCTTTGCGCGTAACTCGTCGTCTGATATTGTTCTGAATGAATTAAAAAATTCGTTTGCTTTATCAATAATTGGTTGGTATTCTTTGCGGTCTTTCGCTGATTTGTCACCAAATAATTTCTTTAAAATTCCTGCTATCATCTGAGGTTGTTTGTATTTTTTAAAAGCTCCAAATCTAATGAAAAAATGAAGTTTTTATGTATAAATATTCTTAAAATTTCGCTGTGACTTGTCATAAATCATTCCAAAAGCACTTTTTATGACAAAATGTCCTTTTAGAATTGTTAACAATTGTGTTTATTAAGAATCAATTCTTTGCTTTCATGTTCTGAATTTCATAGTATCTTTGCACCATGCATGAAATGATTTTGATACTTGATTTTGGTTCGCAATACACCCAACTAATTGCGCGCCGTGTTAGAGAGATGAATGTCTACTGTGAAATTCATCCGTGGAACAAATGTCCTGAGTTAACACCGAATATTAAAGGTGTAATTTTATCAGGAAGTCCTTTTTCAGTTAGAGATGAAGCGTCACCAAAACCGAATTTAGATGCCATCAAAGGAAAACTTCCATTGCTTGGTGTTTGTTTTGGTGCACAATATTTATCTCACAATTTTGGTGGTGAAGTAATGCCTTCAAATACACGTGAATATGGACGCGCACATTTGTCGTATGTGGATCATTCGAATGTATTGACAAAAGGAATGTCTGATGGATCTCAAGTATGGATGTCGCATGGTGACACGATTAAAAAGATTCCATCGAATTATAAAATTATTGCAAGTACAAGTGACGTTGAAGTAGCTGGTTACCAAGTGGAAGGTGAAGAAACCTTTGGAATTCAATTCCATCCAGAAGTATACCATTCATTGGAAGGAGCTATTTTGTTGAAGAACTTTATTGCAAATGTTTGTCACTGTAAACAAGATTGGACTCCAGATTCATTTGTTGAAGAAACTGTTGCGAAATTAAAAGCGCAAATTGGTGGCGACAAAGTAATTCTTGGTTTGTCTGGTGGAGTTGATTCTTCAGTTGCTGCTGTTCTTTTGAATAAGGCAATTGGTTCAAACCTTCATTGCATTTTCGTTGACAATGGTTTGTTGCGTAAAAATGAATTTGCACAAGTGTTGGATTCTTACAAGCACATGGGATTGAATGTGAAAGGTGTGGATGCATCAGCAAAATTTTATGAAGCACTTGCTGGATTAACAGATCCTGAATTGAAACGAAAAGCAATTGGTCGAGTTTTTATCGAAGTGTTTGATGAAGAATCAAAATTGGTTGAAAATGCAAAATGGCTTGGACAAGGAACAATTTACCCAGATGTAATTGAATCTGTTTCAGTAAATGGCGGGCCTTCTCAAACGATTAAGTCGCACCACAATGTTGGTGGATTGCCAGATTACATGAAATTACAAGTCGTTGAACCGTTGCGTTTACTTTTTAAAGATGAAGTAAGAAGAATTGGTCGTTCAATGAACATCGATGAGGCCTTGCTTGGACGTCATCCTTTCCCAGGTCCAGGACTTGGAATTCGAATCTTAGGTGAAGTTACAGCAGAAAAAGTGCGCATTTTACAAGAAGTGGATTCGATTTTCATCAATGGATTGAAAGAAGATGGATTGTATGATGATGTTTGGCAAGCGGGAGCTATTTTCTTACCGATTCAATCAGTAGGAGTAATGGGTGATGAGCGTACGTATGAAAATGCAGTTGCATTGCGTGCGGTAACCTCAACAGATGGAATGACGGCAGATTGGTGTCATTTACCATATGAATTCTTAGCAAAAATATCTAACCGTATTATCAATCAAGTGAAAGGAATTAACCGAGTAACATATGATATCAGTTCGAAACCACCAGCAACTATTGAATGGGAATAAATGAATGGCATATTGCTTGCTAACGAGAATAAAAATTATCACATGAAGAATTGGCTTATAGTACTTTTAACGTTTGTTTCGTTTGGGAGTTTTGCACAACCAGAAAACGCGACTACTGAAGTTGTGAATGGTAAGAAATACTATGTTCATATCGTTCAAGATGGAAATACATTGTATGGAATTCATAACTTATACAATGTAAGTGTTGAAGAGATTATTAAGCAAAATCCAGGTACTGAAAAGGGAGTGGTTGAAGGACAAAAGCTCTTGATTCCAGTTCAGCTAAAAACAGTTATTCACGAAGTTGCAAGTAAAGAAACCCTTTATGGAATCGCTAAAAAATATGGTGTCACAACTGATGTAATAATTCAAGCAAATCCAGGTGTTGAAAATGGAGTTAAAGTAGGTCAAAAGCTTACGATTCCTGGTGTTGAACCTACATTTGTAAGTAAAACGCAAACTTTTTCTACTGAAACAACAACCACAGTAACGAAAGACTCAACGACTAGTGCCGCACCAAAATATATTGTTTCATTCTCTGATACAATAATCAACCACGTGGTGCTGGATCATGAAACGTTGTATAGTATATCGAAACGTTTCATGGTTCCAGTGGAGGATTTACAGAAATTGAATGGATTGAAATCAACCAAAATAAAACCAGGTGATACAATCAAAATTCCTGTTAAGAAAGAAAAAGTAGAAAAAGTGAAAGTGCGTGAGATTGAACGCATTCAAATCAAACGAGTTGATTCTACTTTGCTTTTCCCGAAACAAAATACCTACAAAATAGCGCTTTTGTTGCCTTTCTTTTTAGATAAAGGTGAGGGAAGTAGTGAAAGTTTGACCAATTTGGCAACTGAATATTACATGGGTGCACAATTGGCTGTTGACTCACTTGAGAAATTAGGCTTGAAAGCTCAATTTTATGTGTTCGATACGAAAAATGATACCAACTCAATTAAGAAGATTTTAGCTAAACCTGAATTTCAAGGGATGGATTTGGTGTTTGGACCACTTTTTCCAGATAAGGTAGATGTTGTCGCTCGCTGGTGTAAAGAAAACAAAGCTAGAATGGTTTGTCCCGTTTCTGTAAATACCAATGTATTAAAAGGAAATCAAGTGGTGTATTCTGCTGTAGCGTCTGATGTAACATTGACAAGTGGTTTGGCTACTTATGTTTTAAAAAACCATGCCACTGATCAAGTGATTTTAATAAAATCTTCATCGGACAAAGATTTAGCGATGTATGAAAGTTTTAGAAATACGTTTAATACGACAACATTTACGGGAACAAGACCAAAATTGACTGAAGCAACCGTAGAAAATTTCACCACTTTTATGAAAAAAGGTGTCAAGGTGATTTTGGTATTTCCAACGAATGAAAAAGCACTTGCTTTAAAGTTTATGAATAATTTAAATGGTGTTTCTAGTAAATTCAATACGGACAATATATTTGTGTTTGGAACCAAAGAATGGGTTAATTATGATGCGATTAAACCGCAATACAAAAATAAGTTTCATTACACTTTTGCTAGTCCTTCCGATTTGAATTATAAATACGATCAAACTGAGAAATTACATTTAAAATACCGTTCGAAATACAACGCAGATATGACTAAAATGGCTGTTCAGGGATTTGATGTGACGTATTATTTTTGTTCGAATTTGTTATTAGACAAGAAGAACAATAACATGGTCATGAATGAATACGAAATGAAGCAGCGTACAACAGATAGTGGTTACGAAAATGTGAATAGTTTCATTTTGCGTCAAAGTGATTATGAAATAGTCAATCTTGAACAAGAATAATGACAAAAGAATTTATTGCTGAAGAATTTGCGCAATTACAGGGAAGAATCTGTGATCGTTTAGAAAGAATTGATGGACTTGCTCAGTTTGGACAGGATATCTGGGAGCGAGAAGAGGGTGGCGGTGGTCGCACGCGAATTATTCAAAACGGTGGTGTAATCGAAAAAGGAGGAGTTGCTTTTTCAAAAGTATTTGGACCTGTTTCTGATGTAATGAAAAAACAATTGAACTTAGATGGTGATGATTTTTTCGCAACAGGTGTTTCAATTGTTTTGCATCCTTCGAATCCGCATGTTCCAATTATACACATGAATGTACGTTATTTTGAATTGAATACAGGTGTATTTTGGTTTGGCGGTGGAATTGATTTAACACCTCATTACATTATTCCAGCTCAAGCAACTCAATTTCATCAAGGATTAAAAGCTATATGTGATCGCTATAATTCAAGCTTCTATCCAAAATTCAAAGAGTGGGCGGATGATTACTTCTATATTCCACATCGCAATGAAACTAGAGGTATTGGCGGAATATTTTTTGATCATCAAGATGAAAAATCTGGCATTTCAAAAGAAGAATTATTCAAGTTTTGTCTAGAGTTAGGTGACAATTTTGCTGCGTTGTATGAACAGCAAGTGCTTCAAGGTAAAAATATCGATGTGTCAGAACAAGATTTGAAATGGAGAAATATTCGACGTGGACGCTATGTTGAATTCAATTTGGTAAATGACCGAGGTACAAAATTCGGTTTGTTATCGGGTGGCCGAACAGAATCAATCTTAATGAGTTTGCCGGCAGATGCTTCATGGGAATATCAATACCTTCCAAAATCTGATAAAGAAACGGTTACTTTAGCCTCTTTAAAAAAAGGAATTAGCTATATCTAAGTGATAAAGTAAGTAATTATACTTAGCTTATATTCTGAGTATTATTGTATTTCTTTTCTTCATTATAAAGAATGTTACTTCCATTGTTTGATAATCCACACTTTTGAAATGATAAGTGGGAGATGAACAATATTCAATAACTTATCAACAATATACAATGCTAGAAATTTTAGGGCAACTTATTAATTAACTTTGCGTCTGAAAACTACCACACTAGGTTGCAGGATTTTACGGTAAATCCGACTACAATTATCTAATTGTTAAAACCATTCTACATAATCAACAGCACATTGAGTTGTGCTTTGTATTTGAGTTTTTATTCAGCAGATGCTGAGCTTAATAATGTAGAAAATGAAGGTTGTAATTACTTCTTTATTTATTGTTTGCTTATCGAATTTTAGTTTTTCACAACTTAAAAATGAAAGCAAAATTGTCGAAAGTCGTGGCCAAGAATGGTATACACGCATGCAAACAGATGCTCCTGATTTACTAGTCTTATTCGATAAATATCTGACTTACGGTTTCAATATTCGAAATGTCAGCGAAGGTAAATATGCTGAATTTGAACCGATGGAGTTTATTCCTCTAAGTGATAAAAATGGTGGTACTGTTACAGTTACTGAGTTTTTGGCAGATGCAGCGTCATCAGATTTTAACCCCTTAGATTATAATTTCTTCCCAACAATGGAGGCGCAAGTCTACAAATTGAAAGGAGTAAATAAAATCATTTACATCTTACCTCAAGATGTTATTCTAGCTAAATAATCGACCAGAACATTCGCATTATGAAAAATATACTTATACGCATTTTAGTTTTAGTTCCATTCATCTTCTTCGGAAATGCAATGGCTCAAACGTATACCATGACCAATGGTTCAATTTCCGCATGTTCTGGAACATTTTATGATCCAGGAGG